>Ga0068862_100000014_pt1 | contig 251552 bp, 235 predicted proteins | sample KBSSwiS52_FD_66598 | JGI IMG/M metagenome (GOLD analysis project Ga0068862, IMG submission 66598) | Switchgrass rhizosphere microbial communities from Kellogg Biological Station, Michigan, USA - KBS Switchgrass S5-2 | ecosystem: Host-associated > Plants > Roots > Rhizosphere > Soil ...
CCAATTTTTGGAGAGCACCCCCGAAACCCGCGCGAAACCGCCATTCCGTCCCACACTGTCCCACCCAATACCGCCCTATCCCGCCCTCCCGCCGACTCTAAAGTCACGTGTCCCCTCACAATCGCGGCCGGGCCGCGATGTGCCGCCGCGCCGGTCAGGTACCGCCGGCGGCACGGCGCTTGCGATATTCGAGGACGGGCAGGCCGCCCCAGCCCCAATTCTCGGTCTCGACTTCCTCGATGACGACGAACGTCGATTCGAGCGGCTTGTTGAGCACGTCGCGAAGCAGCGCGCTGACGCCGGCGATCAGCGCCGCTTTCTCTTCCGCGGTGACCGAATCGCGGTCCGGACCGGAGCCCTCGCGCGTGACCTGGATCGTGACGATCGGCATGATGACCTCCTCTCGTGTCCGGCTCAGTGCCCGGCGCTCTGGCCGCCATCGACGTGGAGAATCTCACCGGTGACGAAGGCGGCGGATTCGAGATAGAGGACCGCCTCGACGATGTCGCGGATGTCGCCCATGCGCCCGACCGGATGGAGCGCCGCGAGGAAATCATGCGTCTCCGGCGTGTGCATCGGGGTGTTGATGATGCCGGGGGACACCGCGTTCACGCGGATGCCGCGCCTGGCATATTCGATCGCCAGCGCCTTGGTGGCCGAGTTGATGCCGCCTTTGGTCAGATTGGCGAGCACGGCCGGAACGCCGGCGATGGCGTGGTCGGTCAGACTGGTGGTGATGCTGACGATGTGGCCGGCCTCCTGCGCGAGCATTTCGGCCGCGACGCGCTGGGTGATGTGGAAGAAGCCCGCGACGTTGGTCGCGATCGCCGCGCTGAAATCGTCGATCGCATAATCGGTGAACGGCTTCGCCAGGAAGATGCCGGCGTTGTTGACCAGACTGTCGATGCGTCCGAAGCGCGACATCGCCGCCTCGACGACGCGCTCGGCGGTCGCGGGGGCGCCGATGTCGCCGGCGACGGCGACGATGTCGGGGTCGCTGCCCTGCTGGATGGTGCGCGCGGTGGCCACGACCCGGTAATTGCGATCGCGATAGGCCTTGACCAAAGCGGCGCCGATACCCTGCGATGCGCCGGTGACGATGACGGTTTTCTGCTGGTTGCTCATGATGTCCCTCGATGATGATCCGGCGGCGGAAGTGCCGCCGGCGGCCCGCTTGGGCCGGTGCATCATCAAATAGGCCCTCTCATCGATCGGCAGAATAGCCGCTGTGAGGCAGGCTTTCTTCCCAGTTCCGGAAGAATGACGTCCGTCAGGTTACGGTCTCCGCCGACAATCGGGCAAAGGCGGCGCGCAGCCGGGGCGCGGCGAAATCGAGGAAGGCGCGGACCTTGGGGATCGCGGTCCGGCCGCCGGGGGTGATCAGGTGCACCGGCAGCGCGGGCGGTTCGGCATCGCGCAGCACGATCGTCAGCGAACCGTCGTGCACGCGCTCGGCCACATGATAGGAGTAGAGCCGCGTCACGCCCTGACCATGCACGGCCGACGCGAGGGCGGCCCTGACGCTGTTGACCACGAGCCGCGGCGTGAAGCGCACCGACCGTGCGATCGAGGTGCCCGGTGCCGGCGGAAACACCCAGTTGTCGTGCCCGAAATGGGTGGTGGTGACGATGCTGTGCCTGACCAGATCGGCGGGTTCGGCGATGCGCGGATGCCCGGCGAGATAGCGCGGCGATGCGGCGACGACCCGCCTGACGCCGCCGCCGACGCGCATCGCGACCAGCGAGGAATCGGGCAGGTCCCCGACGCGAAGCGCGATGTCGATGCCCTCCTCGACCAGATTGGCATGGCGATCGAGCAGCACGAAATTGACCGAGACGGCGGGCCAGGCATCGAGAAAGGCATCGATGATCGGCCGCAATATCTCTTCGCCGCTGATCGGCGGCGCGGTGATCGTCAGCGTCCCGCGCGGCGCGCCATGTTCGCCCGCCGCGGACAGATCGGCTTCTTCGAGATCGGCCAGCACGCGCCGGCAGGCCGCCGCATAACGCGCGCCGGTCTCGCTGAGCTTCATCGAGCGGGTGGTGCGATGCAGAAGCTCCGCACCGACATGCGTCTCGAGAAAGGCGATCGCCCGGCTGACCGCAGCCGGCGACCGCCCCAGCCGCCGACCCGCGCCGGCAAGGCTGCCCTCGTCGAGCGCGGCGACGAATATCTTCATCGCTTCGATACGGTCCATCTTCATTCTTCCGGATTGCGGAACTCCGGGGCTGGTTGATTGGCGATTTCGGCGATTTGGGCAAGGATGGGTGTAGCTGGGGTCAGTCGCGCTCGGACTTCATGATCGAAACATCGCGCCGCGCCGCCGTCGCGAAAAATCCTCCCCATCGCTGCGCGATAGGGAGGATGAGAAACGCCTTTTCTTGGCACCTTTGCCCCGGCCCCCTCCTTCCAGGAGCGAGCCGGGCTCCGGTTCACGCCGACATCAGGGGACCACGACATAGTCCGGGTTGGCGAGCGCGAACATGGCGTCGCGGTCGGGGGCCGGCGGGTAGATCCAGATCGTGTTGATCTCCCGCTTGATCTTCTTGGCGTCGTCGCGCGTGTAGAGCAGCTTGCGGTCCCAGCCCTCGGTGTAGATCGCACCCCAGGGACCGAGATCGAGACAGGTGACATATTTGGGCTGGCTATAGGGATGGAGCGGCAGCCCCACCAGTTCGGCCGCCGCATTATAGCCCGCGACCCGGCCCAGGCTCATCGCGTGCTGGCAGGACATCACGTTGAAATTGCCCTGATCGTCGGTCGGCACCTTGACCGTGTCGCCGGTGACGAAGACGCCCGCGGCCGCTGGCGCATGGAGCCAGGCGTCGCCGATCACCCGGCCGAGCGGATCATGCTCGCCCGGCACCTGCGCCGCGAGAGCATGGGCCCGCATGCCCGCGGTCCACACCACCGTGCTGGTGGCGATCCGCTCGCCCGAAGACAAGGTGACCGCGTCCGGCTCGATCGACGCCACCCGCACGCCCGCGCGGCTTTCGACGCCGGCAAAAGCGAGGGCTTCCGTGATATGCGGCAGCGCTTCGGCACCCATCGCTTCGCCGATCACCGTGGCGCCGTCGACGACGATCACCCGTATCGCGGCGTCCGGACCCAGCGCCGCGCGCAGGCGACCCGGCATTTCGGTCACGGTCTCGAGGCCGGTCAGGCCGCCGCCGGCGACGACGACGGTGTTGCGCGCTTCGGTCTCGGGCCGGCCGGCCAGCGCCGTCAGATGGTCGGCGAGCGCATGCGCGGTATCGAGCTGGTCGGTCTCGAAACCGAAATCGGCGAGGCCGGGCACCGGCGGCCGGAACGACTGGCTGCCGGCCGCCAGCACGAAGCGGTCATAGTCCAGGGTTTCACGGCTGCCGTCGGTGCGGGTGATGGTGACGTTGCGCCCCTGGGTGTCGATGGTCTCGACGAAACCGGCGATATGGCGAACGCCGGCCGCGTCCAGCACTTCCCCGCAGTCGGGATTCATCGGGGTGAGATCGGGTTCGTAGAGCCGCGGACGGATGGCGAGATTGGGCGACGGCGAGATGTTGATCACCTCGACCTCATCGTCCTTCCCCGCGAGCGAGACGGCGCGCGCGGCAGCGATCGACGCCCACAGACCGGCAAAGCCCAGGCCGGCGATGATGATCTTCTGAGACATGGTGGTTCTCCTTGGCTGCGCCGGACTTGCGTCATGGTTCCGCGGCACCCGTCGAGGGCGCGCGGTGGCCTTCCCGGTGCCGTCCGGCAGGACGCCGAGAGAGGGATTGGAATCGGGTTGGATGAGCCGCCGCGAGAGCGGCTACGCCTCAGGTCGGGACGTCGGGTGCCGATCTGACTTTGGCGGTATCGAACATCGGTCTTGCTCGGTTGCCGGGGTCGCAGGCAGCGACGGCTGGTGTCGGATGGATCCGGCCGAGCGCGACCAGGCGGCTGATCTGGTCCAGTGCCTTCACCGAGAAATGGGCATCGCGCATCAGTTTGAAGTCTTCACGGGCCGGCGCGCCGCCCGACGTGCGCAGCAGGATGCAGTACCGGCGCAGCGCCTCGAGCCGGTCATCCGCCAATCGGTTGGCGAGACGCAGCCCGAAGAGCCTTATGATCCCCCGCATCAGCGCTCGCGGAGGCTCGATGCTCGACGGGGCGTCGAACAGGGACAGCGCGACGACCGTCTGCTCGAGTCGGGTCAAATGCTCGGGCCGCGTCAAATGCTCGGACTCCGGCACCGGCGTTTCGCTGTGGATCGTTCGGCCAGCCGCGATGCCGGAACCGTAACGCGATTCGTCCGTCCGCCAATCGTCGGCGAAGACTATCTGATTCTCGCGAAACATGTTGGATCTCCCTTCGATCAACAAAAGGAATGCCAGGACAATTCTGATGACAACAGAGTTTCGTCTATTGGTCTGGAGGCAGGATAGTCCAGTTCGGTTGCGGAGCCAGACCCGAATGAGGACGAAATGAATGTACCAATTATCCAGAGTGGACACCTTATATCTCCATGGTACATTCCATTTTTCGTATCTTGGTCCATTAATGGGATGAATCAGCTCCTGAATTTCCCTTTTTTCGAAATCCAGTACCAAATCGTGCAAATCCGCCTGTACCGATCCGATTTTTGAAACGGGGCTGGCTGGACCGGTCGACGAGACTGGACGCACCCGTTAAACATGACCACCGCTCACGCGCTCGCTCTCGATCGGGGCTGTCGCGGTATGGCGGAAGGAGGCGGCGATGCCTTGGGGATTTGAAGGCGTTGCGATCGAGATCGACCGAAGTCGCACACTTCCCATCACCAGCCAGATCACCGAATCATTGCGCACCGCCATCGTCGAAGGGCGGTTGAAACCCGGCACGCGGCTGCCGTCCTGGCTCGACATGGCGGCGCAGCTCGGCGTCTCGCGCGGCACGGTGAAGGCGGCCTATGAAACGCTTGCCGCCGAAATGCTCGTCATCTCGGCAGGGGCGGCGGGCACCCGCGTCGCCGAACGGGAGATCGGCGCGCCGGTCGATGACCATGTCGAGATCGCCCGTCCCCTGCTGGGCATCGAGCGCGGCTTTTCGCTGCCGCCCTTGCCGTTCCAGATGGGTGTGCCGGCACAGGATGCGTTTCCGGCCAAGCTCTGGGCACGCCTGCGCACGCGCGCGGTTCGCGAGGATGCGATGGCCCCGGTCGGTCCGCTCGACCCCCGGGGCCATCCCCAATTGCGCGCGGAAATTGCCAGCTATCTGGCGATCACGCGCGGCATTCGCTGCGTGCCCGATCAGATCATTCTGACGAGCGGCTTCAAGAACGGGCTCTGCCTGTCGCTGTTGACGCTGCAGGCATGGGGTCGTTCGGTCTGGATGGAAGATCCGGGTTTCCCGATGGCGCGGATGGGCCTCGAGCTGGCCGGATTGAGGGTGGTGCCGGTCCCGGTCGATGTGGAAGGGATCGCGGTCGATCTCGGCGTGGCGCGGGCGCCCGATGCGATCGCGGCGGTGGTCACGCCCAGCCAGCAGGCGCCGCTGGGAACAGCACTGTCCCAGGCCCGCCGCCGCGCCCTGCTGGCATGGGCAAAGCGCGAGGATGCATGGATCATCGAGGATGATTATCTGAGCGAGCTGCAGCTTTCGGGACGCGCGACGCCGGCGCTGGCGGCCGATGATCCTGCCGGCCGCGTGATCCACATCGGCAGTTTCGGCAAGACGCTGAGCCCGGTGCTGGGCCTCGGCTTTCTCGTCGCCCCGCTGTCGCTTGCCGAGCGCTTCGGCGCCGTCGCCGGCTGCCTCAGTCCGGCGCCGAACTCGACGACCCAGCTCGCCCTCGCGCAGTTCATGGCCGATGGCCATTATCTGCGCCACCTTCGCCATATGAAGCGCCTCTATCGCGAGCGGCGCGATGCCTTGCATGCCTATCTGGGCGATGAGGTGGCCGTCGACGCTTTTGCGGGCCTGGCGCTGCTGGCCCGGCTGCCGCGCGGCGTCGACGATGTCGATCTCGCCAACCGTGCCATCGCCAGGGGAATCGCCCCGCTGCCGCTGTCGGTGTGGCACAGCAATCCGGCGGATGCCGATCCCGGGTTCCTGCTGTGCGTGACGAATCTGCGCAAGGGGCAACTGGAAAAGGCATGCGACATCCTGACCGATCTGATCAGGACATCGGCCTGATCGTCGGGTGACGATGCGCGCGGCGACGAAAGCTGGAGATTAGACCATGAAGCTGATGCACGTGGACGCGAGTCCGAAAGCCGCGCGTTCGAACTCGCGCGACCTTGCCCGGCATTTCGTCGAACGGCTGCACACGCATCTGGCATCGCTGTCGGTCGACTATCTCGATCTTGCCGTCACGCCCGCTCCGCACGTGACCGAGCTGTTCGCGACGGCGACCTACACCGCCCCCGACCAGCGCACACCCGAAATGCGGGCCGTGCTCGCGCCGTCCGACGATCTGTGCCGAAGATTGCTAGACGCCGACGCGCTGCTGTTCGCCATGCCGATGCACAATTGGTCGATGCCATCGGTCTTCAAGGCCTTTGTCGACGCGATCGTGCGCACGCACATCACCTATGTCATGACGCCCGACGGCCAATATGTCGGCACGCTGGGCGGAAAGAAGACATTGTTTCTGACCACGCGCGGGGCGGACCTGCGCCCCGGATCGTCCTTTGCGGGCATGGACGCACTGACGCCGTCGCTTCGCGCTGCCTTTGGCTTCATCGGCGTGTCGGATCCGGATTTCGTCGACGCGCAGCCGGTACAGTTCGCGCAGCCCGAGGAGCGCGCGCAGGCGCTCGAACGCGCGCGCATGGAACTCGAGCAAGTGGCAGTGCGCTGGGCCGACGCGGTCGAGCAGGCGCCCCGTCGCAACACGTCCGGCGACGGCGCGGCTGCCGCCGAATAGCTGCGCGTCGCCGACGATCCGGCAGCAATTGGTGCAGTCACAACCGCAGGACTTGGGTCTGTCGAACCGCCGTGGCTGGCATAGGGTGACGCCCGGGCCACACGGATCGGATGACATGGATCTTCCCGTCACGGAGAATGTCGCGGGGCGGCGGTTTGAGATGGCCTTGCCGGATGCAGCGATGGCGGCCGTCTATTATCGCATCGACGAAAATGGCTCGGTCGTGCTCATCCACACCGACGTGCCCGAGGCCTTCGAGGGCCACGGGATTGCCACGCGCCTTGCCATCGGTGTGTTCGGTCTGGTCCGGGCGTCAGGGCGCAAGGTGGTGCTCAAATGCCCCTTCATGTCGGCCGTCTTCAGGACGCACCCCGAATATGCCGACCTTGTCGCGGGGTGAGACGCGGAATCGAATGCGCGCCTGCGCAGAGCGATGCGAACGCCGACGCCGTGGGAGCAGGCGTGAGGTTATTGCCGCCGGAACCGCTTGCCGTCCACCGCAAGCGCGTCCCTGGTGTCGATCGATCTCCCTGCGTCACGCGTCCCGATCGATCGGTCTGCCCATCCGGCCTGCGATCGCGGCTTGTCTGATTCGATTGTAAAATCCGGCGGGCTGGAAGCCGTGGCTGGTATTGGTGTCGGGCGGATTGATCGGACGAACGTCGAACCCGGGCCAGGTGAAGATATTCCATTCCGATACGACCCCCAGATCCGGTGCGCTTCGAGGCCGAGATGCTTCCGGACCGCCTCGGGAACCTCGGTCGCCAATTGGCACATTGCCGGAGGCGTGGTCGTCAATAGGGGATGGCAGGGATGCGGCTCGAAAGGTCGGCCCATCTTCCGACGTGATGGCGCTTGCATGACGAAAGCACTGGTGATCAAGCGGTCAGCCCGACTCTTGGCCAACATCGACCGCTTTGCCATTTTCTGCAGCCGCGCGCGGAAGAAGTCTCGCCCCACAGTCCCACTGACTCGCGTGCCGCGGGAAATCTTCATGTCAGGCCGCGGCTGACGAGACACTCCTCGACGGCACGGTGGGCCTGGTCGATGGCGACGTTGGTGAAGGCGGCTGCTCCCGAATCGGCATTGGCGATGGCAATCCGGCCAAAGGGGCGGCGGCCGATGACGTGCGGCCGATCGGCATCGGGCATGTCGGGGTCGCCGAGCGTGTCATAGGTATAGGCATAGCCATGCGGCCAGCGGTTGACGGTGATCGCCAGGATGTCGCGCCCGGACCGGAAGCCGCCCGCACCGAGCATGCGATCGAGCTGGCTGCGGATTTCGCGTTCGACCGTCTCGAACGGCGTGTCGAGGATATCCCGGCGGCCGAGCCGGTTCTGCTCCTTGCGCGGCAGGCCCGGCGTGTTGGGATTGCGGACCATGTGGATGACGACGGCCTGATCCGGTGTCGCCACGCTCTCATAGCCGCCGATCGACATCGCCGTGTCGAGCGAGGCCGACTGGTGATAGAGGTTCGGCGCGCTCAGCGCCGACACCCCGAGATTTTTCCAGGCTTGCCAGTTCCGGATCAGCACATTGGTGTAAAGCAGCGGCACCTTGGAAGAATAAGCGAGCGCCGTCTTCTGCCCGGCCGGCATATCCGGCGCGATGAAGGGGATGATATTGTTGAAGCAGGCGAGGATGACGTTCGCGGCCGTGACCGCCTGGTTCCTGCCGTCGCGATTGTAGACGACACGGACCGCCTGCTCGGAGGTCGCATCGGGCTTGCCGATATGCTCGGTGCGAATGACGATGCTGTCGAGGCGGATGCGCGTCGGATTGGCGCCGACGTCGAGCTTCGCATAATCGGCGGGCGCGAGCACGATCGTTTCCTGTGTCTGCGGCTCTGGAAACACGCCGGGCACGAGTTTCGCCACGAGCAGGCGGGCGATCGAGGCATTGCCGTCCGGCCAGTGGAAATGTTCGGAGTCCGCCTCGATCTGGTGCGCGATCTCCATCCCCTGAAAGCCGGGAGCGCCGGCGCGAAAGGCCATGAAGGCGGGGCAGGTATCGACCCGCATATGATTGCGATACCCTTGGCCGAGGAAGAAGGGCAACGCCGTCGGGTCGAGCCTGGCATGATCGAGCAGGAAATTCCGGTAGCTGATCCGCTTGAGCGCGCGCGCCTTGGCGACGGGGTCGAGGTCCGGCAGGTAATCGACTTTGGCCTCGTGCAGGCGGATCAGATCGGCGCGTGCGGCGGACGACAAGGGCGCGTCGGCAAAGAACGCGGAAGCCGGGCGGCTGCGATAGCCCGGGACGACGCGATCGACACCGAAATGCTCCTTGTCGAAGAATATGCCGCGCGAGAGATTGGCGTAGGTAGCCTTCGACCGGTCGTACCGCGCGTAAGTATCGGGCCGGATGCCCAGATCGGCCAGCAGCGCCTTCGACACATAGCTGTAGGGGAAGGGCGTCTCGATGCTCATCGTGCCGCCGTAGGACAGGATCGTGCGGCCATCGGCGTGAAACTCGTTGCGCTTGGCGTGGCCGCCGAAATCGTCGTGATTGTCGAGGATCAGGATCCTGCGCTCCTGCCCGAGCGCAGCACGGTAGAAATAGGCCGCGGCGAGGCCGGAAATACCGCCGCCGACGATCACGAGGTCATAATGCTCGCCGGTCGGATCGGCATCGATCGGGCCGGCGAAGGCGCCGTCGCGGGCGGCGTGCGCGATTTCGAAGGACCCGGGATGCTGGCCGCGCAGTCCCGTCCGTACCGGTGGATAGAGGGCTGGATCGGTGGCTGGTCCGGCGGCTGCGACCGAGGGTGCCCGTCCAGACGCCGGTCGCGTGGCGAGTGCCATCAATCCGGCGCCGGTAACCCCGCCGATGAAATCGCGGCGGGCGATTCCATCCTTGCCATGGTCCTCGTCTTCATTCGCCATTCGCAAAGTCCCCGGACCAGGTTTGGTGGCTCAATTGGAGGAGTTCCCCGGCGAAAGCCGGGGCCCAGGAGTCACACGCTCGGAGTGCGCGACTCCTGGGCCCCGGCTTTCGCCGGGGAACAGGAACGTCTCGAACTTTCGTCGGCCTTTTCCCTCTGTTACCTCGCCGCCCCTTACCCCTTATCATCCTACGCTTCGGCCCCGCAGCAACATCACCGGCATCACCATTCCCCAGTGCCAGGCTACGCCACCAGCGCCTTCACGATCGGCAGCTTCCGCACCCGCTTCCCGGTCAAAGCGAAAACCGCATTGGCGAGGGCGGGCATGATCGTTGCAACCGGCGGTTCCCCCATGCCGCCTACGGCCTGGTCGCTCGGCACGATATGGGTGGCGATCGTCGGGGATTCGTTGATCCGCAGCAGCCGGTAATCGTGGAAGTTCGATTGTTCGACGCGGCCGTTCGCGATCGTCACTTCGCCAAACATCGCGGCGGTGAGACCGAAGATCACGCCGCCTTCCACCTGCGCGGCGATGCCGAGCGGGTTGACCGGCTGGCCGCAATCCACCGCGGCCGTAACCTTCACCACCCGGACACCGTTCTCCGGGTCTTTCTCGACCTCGACCACCTGGGCCATATAGGTGTCCCAGGTGTGGATCAGCGCCACGCCGCGCGCGCGGCCGGCGGGCGCGGGCGTGCCCCAGCCCGACTTTTCGGCGACGAGATCGAGCACGGCCCGCGCGCGCGGGTCGCCGGCCAGCGCACGGCGATAGGCGATCGGGTCGGCGCCCGCTTCATGCGCCAGTTCGTCGATGAAGCTTTCGATCACGAAGGCGCTGCGGGCACCACCCACGCCGCGCCACCAGCTGGTCGGCACCGCAGTTTCATGGCGGATAAATTCGACCCGCTGCGCCGGCAACTCATAGGGGGTCGTCACCGAACCATCGACGGCATCGCTGTCCACGCCCTTGAAATAGTCCGGATAGAGCCGGGCCATGATCGAAGAGCCGGCAATTTTGTGCGTCCAGGCGACCGGCTTGCCCCCGGCATCCAGCCCGGCCTCGATCTCGTCCCGATAGAAGGGGCGATAGAGATCGTGCTGCAGATCCTCTTCGCGCGACCAGATCAGCTTGACCGGCGCCTGCACCCGTTTGGCGACCTCGATGGCACGGATCACATAGTCCGCCTCCAGCCGCCGGCCGAACCCGCCGCCCATCAGGCGATTGTGCAGGGCGACCTTCTCGATCGGCACGCCGAGTGCCTTGGCGGCCTCCTCGCGCGCCGATCCGGGGACCTGCGTGCCGGTCCAGATTTCGCATCCGCCATCCTTGACGTGGACCACACAATTGCCCGGCTCCATCGGCGCATGGGCGAGGAACGGCTGTTCGTAGATCGCGCCAACCCGTTTCACCGCGCCCGACAGCGCCTTGCCCACCGTCGCCGCGTCGGGCCCGCCTTCGTCCATCGCCGAGGCGCCCGCGCCCTTGGCCGCCTTCGCATAGCCCGCCACGATCGCAGCCTGCGCCGCCGTGGCGTTGTCGCCGTCCCGCCAGGTCGGCGCCAGCGCGTCGAGCCCCTTGCGCGCGGCCCAATAATGATCGCCAACCACGGCGACCGCATCGGCCATGCGCACGATCTGGCGCACGCCCTTGACCTTCATCGCCGCGGCCTCGTCGATCGTGGCGAGCGTGCCGCCGAACACCGGCGACTGCGCGAGCGTCGCGATCTTCATCCCCGGCAGCCGGACGTCGATGCCATATTCGGCGGTGCCGTTCACCTTGGCGTGCGAATCGAGTCGATGCTGCGGCTTGCCGATCACCTTGAAGCCGGCCGCGGCGGTCTTGAGCGGCGCCTTGTCCGGCACGGGGAGGCGCGCGGCGGTCGCGACGAGCGCCGCATAGGGTGCCGACCGCTTGCTCGCCGGGTGGATCACCCGGCCTGCCTCGGCATGACAGTCCGCCGCCGCCACCTTCCACTGCGCGGCCGCCGCGGCGATCAGCGCGGCGCGCGCATTGGCGCCGGCCTGCCGGACCGGTTCCCAGCATTCGCGGATCGAGGTCGACCCACCGGTGCCCTGGTCGAGCTTCCCGAACCGGCCGGTTTCGCCGTCCGGAATGTCCACCCGGATCGCCTGCGGGTCCACTTCCAGTTCCTCGGCGACGAGCATGGCGAGCGCGGTGTAGACGCCCTGCCCCATCTCCGTCTTGGGCAGCGCCAGCGCGATCGCGCCCGCCTGATCGATGGTCAGCATCGCATTCGGCGCGAAGCCGGCAGGCGGGGCGGTGGCGGCCGGAGCGGCGTTGGCCGGAGCGGCGCTGGCCGGATCGAAACATATGCCGATGACGAGCGCGGGCGCGGCGACCGCGGCGGCGCGCAGCATGGCACGACGGCTGATCGGAGCTATGGTGGGTTCGCCGCGCATCATGCCGTCACCGTCGTGCCGGCGGCACGATGGATCGCGGCGCGGATGCGGGGATAGCAGCCGCAGCGGCAGAGGTTCGCATGCATCACCTCGTCGATCTCGGCGTCGGTCGGCCGGGGCGTCCTGGCGAGGAGAGCGGAGGCACGCATGATCTGGCCCGGCTGGCAATAGCCGCACTGGACGACGTCGGCATCGATCCAGGCCTGCTGCACCGCCTTGCCCACCGCGCTGTCCTTCATCGCCTCGATCGTCGTCACCTTGGCGGCGCCGACGACCGAGATCGGCGTCTGGCAGGCAAATTGCGCCTCGCCATCAATATGGACGGTGCACGCCCCGCACAGGCCCGCGCCGCAGCCGAATTTCGTGCCGGTCATCCCGAGTACGTCGCGGATCACCCAGAGCAGCGGCATATCCTCGTCGACGTCGACGGATCGCTCACTGCCGTTGACATTGATGGTCGAGGTCATGCCTGCCCCCTGTGCGTTGCTGCCCGTTGTCCTGATCCCCGCCCGTTTTCGGCGTTTCGTGGGTGACCGGGTGTCTATCGACCCCGGGGTGTCGAGGTGATTCTACACTCTCGGCATCGTCGCCCATGTTCGCCTGCGTAGAGCGTATCATCGGCCGAGGCCAGCGTCACGCCACTCGCATCGAAGACATGGGTGCTTCGTTGTACCGCCGTTGCCGACAGGGCTGTTCAGCCGACAATTAACCGCAGGGCGACGCAGGTTCTGGTGGGTGAGAATTGGCCAAGTTCAACCGTCGATCCGTATAACGCTGCTGGCTTCCACACTGTGCGTCAAAAATCCCATGGGCAGCCGGCAGAGAACCTATCGGTGGGAAGCATGCGTTGAAAGAACGCCTTCGGGACGCGCGCAACTCAATCGACAGAGAGCGCATCGCTTTCGGCGCATACTCGTTCCTCGTTTTGCTCATAATGGCTCAGAAATTGGACCCTCCGGCAAAACGGACGCGGTTCAGGCGACCAGCGATTGAGTTTCTGCGCGATAAGCGCTTCAACCAGCGCCATGAAGATAATCGACAACGTCTCAGAGCTGTTTGGCGAGGACCTGAAAACCGCGATCTCCGGCGGCGATCGCGTGTCGATCGCCGCTGCAAGCTTCTCGATCCACGCTTTTGCAGCGCTCGCGTCCACCTTGCGTGCGGTCGATTCCTTCGATTTCATCTTCACCGGCCCGTCATTCGTTACAGATCACGGCAACGCGCGAGCGGCGCATCGAGAGTTCATCATCCCGCCGGTCATGACTGGGCGCGATTTGGCCGGCACGCCGTTCGAGATACGCTTGCGAAATCAGATGACGGGCCGAGCAGTAGCGCGAGACTGCGCGAACTGGATCCGGGCGAAAGGCCGATTCAAAGCCAACCCTGGTTCTCCGATCCCCGCGTTCCTGTGCACGCGCGGTCAGTCGAGTGGCGCCCTCTACACCGGCCTCCACGGCTTCACTGCGGCAGATTTGGGTTATCAGCCGGGCAACCTCACCATGATCAACAAGATCGACGAGGATCAGGCCGTCGCGCGGTACGGCGGGTTGTTCGATGAGCTTTGGAACGCGCGAGATCGCCTGAGCGATGTGACCGAAGCGCTCTGCCGCCAACTGGAGCAGGTCTACGCCGAGAACGCGCCGGCGCGTATCTATCACCTGATGCTTTCGATTATCTTCCGGACTTTCCTCAACGACATCAACGAAGACCTGCTGCCGAATGAGCGGACTGGTTTTCGCGACACCAAGGTCTGGAATCTGCTTTACAAGTTCCAGCAGGACGCAGTGCTCGGTCTGATCAACAAGCTGGAGACCTACAACGGATGCATCCTTGCCGACAGCGTCGGCCTCGGTAAAACCTTCACTGCGTTGGCCGTGATCAAATATTACGAGCTGCGCAACAAGTCGGTCCTGGTGCTCTGCCCCAAGAAGCTCGCCGACAACTGGCTGACCTACAATCGGAACCTGACGACGAACGTGCTGGCCGGGGATCGCCTGAACTACGACGTCCTGGCGCACACCGATCTCCAGCGCACGAGCGGGCATTCGATGGGGATGCCGCTCGATCAGGTGAATTGGGGCAATTACGATCTCGTCGTCATCGACGAATCACACAATTTCCGGAACGACGACGCCACGCAGGCGCAGGGCGAGGCCGATACGCGGTATCGCGCGCTGCTGAATCGCGTCATCCGTGCCGGCGTTCGCACCAAGGTGCTGATGCTGTCGGCCACGCCGGTCAACAACCGCTTCGCCGATCTGCGCAATCAACTGGCTCTGGCCTATGAGGGTGACAGTCGAGCTCTTTCCGACAAGCTCTCGAGCGGACAGAGCGTGGAGGAGATCTTCCGCCAGGCGCAGCGCGCGTTCAACGCGTGGCAGGAGCTGCCGCTGGACGACCGGACGCCGCAGGCGATCCTCGACCGGCTCGACTTCGCCTTTTTCGAACTTCTGGACAGCGTGACGATCGCGCGTTCGCGCCGGCACATCATGACGCATTACGACATGGCGGAAATCGGCAGCTTCCCGCAGCGGCTGAAGCCGCTGTCTTACCGGTGCGCGCTGACCGCGCGCGACGACGTGCCGGACTTCAACACCATCTATGACGAACTGACCAAGCTCACGCTGGCGGTCTATGCCCCGCTCACTTACGTCCACGAGAGCCGAGCCGACCAATATGGCGAACTCTACGATACCGAGACGGCGACCAATCGCCTGCGCCAGACCGACCGTGAAACGTCGATCAAGGCCTGATGCGGGTGAATCTGCTGAAGCGGCTGGAGAGCTCGGTCGAGGCGTTCCGGCTGACCTTGTCACGACTTTCGGATGCCCATCATCAGACCCTGCGCGCCATCGCCGCCTTCGAGCGCGGCGGCCGCGACGACGGTGCCTGGACGACCCGCGTGGACGACGATGGCGACGACGAGATAGGCACCGCCAGCGGCCTCGAGCGGGGCCAGGTCCATGTCGCTTTCGCTGACATGGATTTGATCAGCTACAAGCGCGACCTGGCGGCCGACGCCTTGCTGATCGACGCCCTGCTGGGCGAAATGCGCAAGGTGACGCCCGACGACGACGAAAAGCTGCAGCACCTGATCCGCTTCGTCGAGCGTAAGGCGCGTGCCCCGATCAACGACGGCAACGTCAAGTTGCTGATCTTCACCGCCTTCGCCGAAACCGCCGAATATCTCTACCGCGAGCTGGCGCCGCACTTGCTGGCGGAGGATGATCGTCACTCCGCCATCGTCACGGGCAGCGGCAATCCGAAGACGACGCTGGGCCACGGCTTCGATTTCAGCGCCGTCCTGACGCTCTTCTCGCCGCTGTCGAAACGCAAGGCGCTGATCGAGCGGCTGAAGGACATGCCGCGCGATATCGACATCCTGATCGCGACCGATTGCATTTCGGAAGGCCAGAACCTTCAGGATTGCGACATGGTCGTCAACTACGACATCCACTGGAATCCGGTGCGGATCATCCAGCGCTTCGGCCGCGTCGATCGGATCGGCAGCCGCAACGCGCGAATCCAGCTCGTCAGCTATTGGCCGGACATCGATCTCGATGACTATATCAATCTCAAGGACCGCGTCGAAGGGCGCATGGTCATCGCGGATCTTTCCGCCACGGGAGACGATAACCCGCTGACCGCGCGCGAGAACGACATGGCGTATCGCCGCGAGCAGCTTCGCCGGTTGCAGGATGAGGTCGTCGATCTCGACGATGTCCGTCAGGGCGTGAGCATCACCGACCTCGGCCTCAACGACTTCCGCATGGACCTGGTCAGCTGGGTGCGCGAGCATGGCGCGCTTGACGATGCGCCGCTCGGCATGCACGCGATCGTCCCCGCTGGCGAACGCCTTCCGCCCGGCGTGATCTTCTGCCTGCGCAACCTCGATGCGTCCGAAGAACTTGCCCGGCACAACCGCCTCCATCCCCTTTATCTCGTCTACGTCCGCGAGGATGGCGAAGCGATCGTTCGCCAGACCGATCCCAAACAGGCGCTCGACCTGCTGCGCGGCGCCGCCAAGAACCGCACCACGCCCGATCCCGCGCTATACGAGCCGTTTAACCGCGAGACCGACGACGGCCGGCGGATGACCATATATTCCGACCTGTTGAATGACGCCGTGCGATCGATGGTCGAAGCGAAACACGGCCGCGACATCGACAGCTTGTTCGCGACCGGCCCGACGACGGCGCTGATCGGCGACGTGGCTGGGATCGACGATTTCGAACTGATCGCCTTCGTGATCGTGCGCCCCACAGTATGACGGTGACGGCGCTGTTTGCGTGGCCCGAAGCCGCGCGGGTCGATCGCCGGATACCGCGCGATGCGCTGTTCCGCGCCGCCGGCGGGGGCAAGGCGATCCGCACACTGTACGAGTCCCAGGTCGAGCGGATCGACTGGGCGTTCAAGCTGTTCGAGCGCAGCATCAACCTGCCGCCGGCGGGCGGCGTTACCGAAATCCAGGTTATCGTCCTGACGCTACGCGGTGACCGGATCGACGATCGCTTGCTGGCGCATATCGACCGGGCGCTGCCGCGTCAGACCTGGTTCGAGCTCATGCGAACGATGCCCGACGGGCGGGAAGTCCAGTCCGCCGCTGCCTACAAGCGGGCGAGCGATGCGGTCCACGCACAGGTTGTGACAGCGGATCATACGCGCGGCCGCTGGCAGCCGGCCACCGACCGCCGCCGCGCCTTGCCTGCAGCGGTGACACTGGAGGGACTCTATGCCGGGTTGCTGCGCGCCCTCTGGCCGTACCCCGCGCGTGCAGGAGAAACGCTGCGCGACCATGCTGAGCGCTTGTCGCGCGCCGCCGCGCAGGCCAGAAGCGTCGAGCGGCTGCGTATGCTGGTCCGGCGCGAGAAGGAATTTGCGCGCAGGGTCGAGCGCAATCGTGAACTTCGGGCGGCGGAAGCCGCGCTCAAACAACTGACGGAACCCTTGTGACCATCGAAAAGCTCGCCCCCGCCACGCCAGACATCGCCGCACAAAACGTCGCGCGGATCGCCGAACTGTTCCCCGAATGCGTGACGGAGGGTCCGTGGGGCACCGCGTCGGACACGGGCGGCCCGGTGATCGATTTCGACCTTTTGCGACAGGCGCTGTCCAATCATCTGGTGGAGGGGCCTCAGGAACGCTACCGGCTCGACTGGCCCGGTAAGCGCCAGGCCCTGCTCAACGCCAACACGCCGATCGACAAGACGCTACGCCCGATGCGCGAGGACAGCGTTGATTTCGACACGACTCGCAACTTGTTCATCGAAGGCGACAATCTTGATGCGCTCAAACTTTTGCAGGAAACGTACTTAGGCAAGGTAAAATTGATCTACATTGATCCTCCATACAATACAGGCAAAGATTTCGTTTATGATGACAACTTTGCCCAGAGCCGTGAGAATTACGAAACGGGAAGCGGTCAGCGGGACGAGGAGCGCGGACGACTGATTGCAAACCCGGAGACTAATGGGCGCTTCCATTCTGATTGGCTCAGTATGATTTATTCGAGATTAAAGCTGGCGAGGAATTTGCTACGAGACGATGGCTCGATTTTCATAAGTATCGATGATACTGAGCATTCCAATCTCGAAAAGATTCTTTGTGAAGTTTTTGGGGCTGATAATGTCATTGCCAATATAATCTGGCAAAAAAAATACGCGGTCTCCAATGATGACCCAAATATTGGCTTGATGCACGATTACATCGTTTGCGTCAGAAAATCCGAATCTTTCGAGAGACGCCTTCTCCCTCGGACCGAGAAGCAACTCAAGCGCTATACCAACCCTGATAATCATCCGCTAGGGCGGTGGGCGAGCGACAATTACGTCAGTAACAAATCCAAAGTTGAACGCCCGACGCTGTATTACCCGATCCGACACCCTAAGACAGGTGAAGACGTCTGGCCAGATGAGGATGCCGTATGGCGTTATAATCGGGATCAACATGAGCGCATGGTTGCTGAGGACAGACTCTATTGGGGCCCCGATCAATCTTACAACAAACCTAGACTAAAACGCTTTCTTTTAGAAATTCAGGACGGATTGGTTCCAACAACTTGGTGGCCCCATGAAGAAGTTGGTCACAATGACGAAGCCCAAAAGGAAACCGGCGTTTTAATTGGCAAAAAGATATTTGATACCCCTAAACCAGTTCGGCTCCTACAGAGGATACTGGATATTTCGGCATCGGGATCGGACATAGTGATGGATTTTTTCGCGGGGTCTGGCGCCTTCGGGCACGCTGTAATGGCATGCAATGCAGCGACCGGTCAAACTTTGCGCTATATACTTGTTCAAATAGACGAACGGCCTAGCGAAAGTTCGACAACATTCCAGGCGGGCTTTAAGACAATCGCGCAAGTGACTAGGGAGCGACTGCGCCAGGCGGCCTCCAGCATTAAGGCTCCTCTTGGCATTCTAGATACTGGCTTTCGCACTTTCCGGATCGACAGTGGTAACTTCATCGAAACGCGCAGGACGCCGCAGGCAACGACCCAAGCGTCGCTGGCAGGCATGGTCAGCCATATAAAAGACGATCGCAGCGACGAGGATTTGCTGTTCGGCGCGCTGGTTGCTTGGGGTGTGGACATCACGCTGCCGGTCGTGACGCGCGAACTGACCGGTCGCGCGATCTGGCTGGTCGATCCGCCTGCGGCTGGGAATGCGGGGGCGGCTCTGATCGCATGCTTCGCGCGACCGTCGAACGGCAAGGGCGGGATCGATACCGAGCTGGCAGATGCGCTGGCCGCGATGGCTCCTTTGCGCGTCCTGTTCCGCGACGACGGCTTCGCCAGTGATGCAGCGAAGGAGAATGTTACCAGCCGAATCAAGCAGCGCTCGCCCGACACCAGCGTTCGCGTGCTATGAGAGCTGACGCGTGACCGTCCAGCAGTTCAAGCAGCTCCCTTATCAGGCGGTCGCCGCCGAAGCAGTGGTCGATTGCTTCGACGGGCAGCCGCGGATCGAGGGTTTGGCCTATCAGATCGATCCCGGTCGCGGCGGGCAAGTCCAGGCGGACTGGTTGAGCGAGGAGGGGTTGCGCAACGCGGAACTCAAAATCTCACTCGCACAGTTGCGAACCAATATCCGGAGCGTGCAGCTGCGCCAGCATCTGACGCCGTCCGACGCGCTGGTCGAAACGCGGGCGGCGGCGATCAACCTCGACGTCGAGATGGAGACCGGGACCGGCAAGACCTATGTCTACATCGACACGATGTACCGGCTGTACGAACGCTACGGCTGGTCCAAGTTCATCGTCGTCGTTCCCTCGGTGGCGATCCGTGAAGGCGTGTTCCAGACATTCGAGGACACCGAATCACATTTCCAGGAGCTTTATGGCCATAAAGTCCGGCGTTTCATCTATGATAGTGGCCGGCCCGAACCGATCCTGGCTTTTTCGGACAGCCCGGGCCTGCACTGCATGGTCATCAACACGCAGGCGTTCGCGTCCGAAGTGAAGGCGGAGGGCAAGGAATCCAAGACCCTGCGGATGTTTCGCGAGATGGACCAGTTCGGCTCGCGGCGTCCGATCGATTTGATCGCGGCCAACCGTCCGATCCTGATCCTCGACGAGCCTCAGCGGCTGGAGGGGGCCACGACGCAGGCGGCGCTGGCCCGGTTCAAGGCGCCGATCGCGCTGCGCTATTCGGCCACGCACAAGAGCCGGCACAATCTCGTTCATCGGCTCGACGCGCTGGATGCCTATAATCGCAAGCTGGTGAAGCGGATCAGCGTGCGCGGTGTAACCGTGAAAGGCCTGCCGGGTATCAACGGCTTCCTCTATCTTTCCGATATCCGGACCTTCCCCGATCGTGCGCCCGAAGCGCGGGTGCAGATCGAGACCGTGCTCAAGAGCGGCAAGGTGCAGCGCAAGCCGGCATGGCTGCGTAGGGGCGACGACCTGGCGGAACGCTCCGGCGGCCTCACTGAATATGACGGCTACATCGTGGCGGAGATCGATGCCCGCGACCGTTCACTGAGCTTCACCAACGGCGTAGTGCTGGAGGAAGGCAAGGTCGTCGGCGACGTTGACGAGGCCGCAGTCCGCCGCGTGCAGATCCGCGAGACGATCCGCGCCCATTTCGACCGCGAGCGGCTGCTGTATCCGCGCGGGATCAAGGTGTTGTCGCTTTTCTTCATCGACGCGGTCTCGAAGTATCGCCGTTACGGCGCCGATGGCGAGAAGCTACCGGGCGACTACGCGGCTATGTTCGAAGAAGAATATGCGGCGGCGGTGACCGAGCGCCGCGAACTCGATGCGTCGGACGCGGCGTGGCACGCCTATCTGCAGCGCGATTCCGCGCACGCAGTGCACGAGGGCTATTTCTCGATCGATAAGCAGGGCCGGATGGTCGATCCTTCGGTGAACGCACGCGGCGAGGAAGTTGGTGAGGCGAAGGACGCCACGTCCTACGACCTCATCCTCCGGAACAAAGAACGTTTGCTGTCGCTGGACGAGCCGATCCGGTTTATCTTCTCGCACTCCGCGCTGCGCGAGGGCTGGGACAATCCGAACGTCTTCACGATCTGCACGCTGAAACAGTCCGATCACGAGATCGGTAAGCGGCAGGAGGTCGGCCGCGGCCTGCGGATCAGCGTCGATGGCGCTGGACGTCGCACCGACGGACCCGAGGTCCACGACATCAACGTTCTGACGGTGGTAGCGTCGGAGAGCTACGAGGAGTTCGCGAAGGGCCTGCAGGACGAGATCGCCGAAGCCTTGAAGGGACGCCCGCGTGAGGCGAGCATCGCATATTTCACAGGGCAGTCGATCCAGACCAACGCTGGTCCGCACGAAGTGACTCGCGAGGAGGCCGAGACGCTCGAATTCTGGCTGATCAAGAATGATTACATCGACCAGCGGCGACACATCCTCGCCAAGTGGCACGAAGACCGGGAGGCGGGAACACTGCCTCCGCTGCCGCCCGGGCTCGCCGAGAATGCCGCAGCCATCGTTGCCCTGGTGGATACCGTATTCGACGACAGCGCGCTGGCGAAGCTGGTGGGTAACAGCCGCAAGCTGGTGACGCCGCAGGTACGGCAGCGCAACCTCGACAAGGAAGCGTTCCAGATATTGTGGTCGCGGATCAATCAGAAGGCGGTGTACTTCACGGATTTCGACTCCAGTCGGCTGATCGCATCGGCCATCCGCCGTCTCGACACCGACTTGCGCGTCGATCGGCAGGTCATCGTGGTGTCTGGAGCCGATTTGCAGACCGGAATGACGGCCGAGGACTTCCGTAAGCGTTCCGCCTTTCGCGACGAACACTCACGACTCGAGCGTCCGGAAAGGCCGGTCGATAGCAAGGTCCGCTACGACCTCGTCGGGCAATTGGCGGCGCGGACGCGGCTCACCCGGGCGACGGCAGGCAACATCCTCCAAGGGATCAGCCCGAAAACCTTCGCGCTGTTCGGCCAGAACCCGGAGATGTTTCTCAGGCGAGCGGCCGAGTTGATCCGGCGGGAGAAGGTGGCATTGGCCATCGAGACGCTGCGATACGAAAGGACCGGCGAGTTGTATGACGTCTCGATCTTCGAGACGGACCGGCACGAAATTGCGCTCGACGATGCGGTGCCCGCGACGTCGAGCGTGTATGATTATGTCGTGGTGGACTCGGCAAACGAGCGGACCTTCGCCGAACGACTCGAGGCTTCAGAAGAAGTGATCGTCTATGCAAAGCTTCCGCGCGGCTTCACGATCCCGACGCCTGGCGGGCGCTACAATCCCGACTGGGCGATCGCGCTCGAGATGAGCGGGGAGCGCCAGATTTTCTTCGTCGCCGAAACGAAGGGCAGCATGCTGTCGGAGGATCTGCGCGACGCCGAAAAGCAGAATATCGATAGCGCGAGCGCGTACTTCCGCGACGTAGCCGATAAGGTCGTTTTCCGGCGGATCGACGGGTACGACGCACTCATGCAGGCAATCACCGGCAGAACCGCGTCGTAGATGGCGGTTGGCCATGTTTCGGCCCTTTCGCCGGACGCCGCGACTCGACCCTGCTGAAGGAATGGTGCCGCCTACAGGACTCGAACCTGTGACCCTCGCATTACGAATGCGATGCTCTACCAACTGAGCTAAGGCGGCATGTGAACCGGAGCAGGCCCCTACCAGCGACGCCCGCGCGAGACAAGCCATAGCGGACAAAGCTTGCCTCAACCATAATTTTGCGCCGCCACACCAGATTCACGGCGTGCGATTTACGGTTCGTTCACCACACCCGTTCATGGTCGGTACGGGGAAACCCGTGAGGATCGAGCATGAACATGGTGCGCGGGTTTGGGGACCATCTGGATGACGATGATGATCTCTGGCAGGAGGACGCCGAGGTGAGCGTGGAGAGACCGCCGTCGATCGGGGACGACGAACGGCGCATGCAGGTGCGCGCCTATAATTACTGGGTCTCGCTGCTGAAGGGCCGCGATTTCCCGGCGGTGGAGGATATCGAACCCGGCACCATCGGCGAGTTCGGGCAGAACAGCGTGCTGCTCGATTTCTCCGCCGGCATCGAACATCCGGCGATCATCTTCCTCGGCAACGCGCTGCGGGCCGAGTGCGGGGTCGAGGCGGAGGTCACCCAGATCACCGACGTGCCGGCGCGCTCGCTGCTGTCGCGACTCACCGACCATTATCTGCAGATCATCGCGAATCGCGTGCCGGTGGGCTTCGAGGCCGAATTCACCAACCAGCGCGGCAGCGAGATCATGTATCGCGGCATCCTGATGCCGTTTTCGTCGAGCGGCGACCGGATCGACTTCATCTATGGCGTGATCAACTGGAAGGAACAGGTCGACGCCGCGACCGAGGCCGAGCTGGCGGTGGAGATCCATCAGGCGTTGCGCAGCGTGCCGCGGCCGGCGATGCCGGTGCCGGTTTGGGAGGACGGCCCCAATGCGCGGCCGGTGCACGATCGCGTGTCTGCCCCGATTCCGGTGGGCTATGGCCTTGACGATGACGAAGACGGCGCCGAGGACGACGAGGATCATATCCCCGAAGTCCGCGACGACGACGGGCTGGCCGAGCGACTGGCCGCCGCGCGCGCCGGTGCCGACATCGTCAAGAGTGCCGACGGCCGCAGCCGCGCGGCTTTGTATCGCGCGCTGGGACTGGCCTATGATTTCGCGCTGCTCGCCGAAGCGCGGCCCGAGGATTTCGCCGAACTGGTCGAGGATGCCGGGCTGATCGTGCAGGCGCGCGCGCCGATGACGCCGGTGGTCAAGCTGGTGTTCGGCGTCGGTTACGACAAGACCCGGTTGACCGAGTTCGCCGCCGCGCTGACGCAGGGACGCCGCCATGCGGTGCCGCTCGGCGGGCTGCGGCATTTTCTCGAAACGCATGCCGGCGGACTCAAGGGCGTCGTCCAGGCGGCGCGTGCCGAGCGCCGGGCGCCCGACAAGGCGCGCACCGATCGCGATGCGGCGGCGCGCGCAGTCCTGCAGGCGATGCCCGCGCGCGGGATCGTCGATATCGCGGCGGGCGACGAGGAGTTCGTGCTGCTGGTCGCGCGCCGGACGGTGGAGGGCAGTCTGGCCGTGCTGGCGCCGGTGACGGGGGACGATGTGCTGCTGGCGCGGGCGATGCGGCGGGTTTCGCGCTGAGGGGCTGAACCTGGGGTAAAAGTCTCGGCGCTCATTCAGGTATTTCCCGTTCCCCGGCGCTAACCTGAAGTCCGGGTGCGCATAATTCGTGGGTTTCTGGCAGCTCACTTTCCCCAACCGTCATTCCCGCGCAGGCGGGAACCCATGCGTCCGGCCGACAAGCGTTCGTGATCTATGCCCAAAATGGGTCCCCGCCGTCGCGGGGATGACGGTCGAGGGGATGGGTACCGTCGAACTGGTTTCGTTCGTAACGATATTTTACCGCCGCGGGGTTGAGGTCCGGTGAAGGGGGGAGCATAGCACGCGGACAAAGCGCGGCCGCTCCCGCGGACACGCGCGACCACGACGCAGGCGTGACATCCGATGGCGGCCATTTTCCGCGATACCCACCAGACCACCGACCGGCAGGCCGCGAAGGCGCTTGCATATGCGCTGACCAAGAGCGCGCTGCCCAGCGAGCTCGACGGCTTCAGCGCCGCCCGGCGCGAGGCCGCCGCCGAATTCATCCTGCCGCTGTTGATGAAGCGCAAGCCCGACCGGCCGGCGATCAAGCTCGAATCGGTCAGCGAGGACGGGCAGCGGGTGATGCGGATGGCGATCGTCAACCGCGACAAGCCGTTCCTGGTCGATTCGGTCGCCGCGGCGATCGGCGCGCATGGCCTCGACATCCACCGCGTCCTGCATCCCGTGCTGCCCGCGCGGCGCGACGCCGACGGCCAGCTGATCGCGCTCGAACCGGGTGAGGGTGCGGTCACCGAATCGATCATCTATCTCGAAATCGAGCGCGCCGATGCCCGCATCCGCCGCGCGCTGACCGCCGAGGTCGAGGATGTGCTGGCCGATGTCCGCGCCGCGGTGACAGACTGGCCGGCGATGCAGGCGGCGTTGCGCCACGACGCCGAGGCGCTTGCGCCGGCCAGTGCCGAGGGCGCCGCGCTGCTGCACTGGTTCCTCGACCGCCACTTCACCCAGCTCGGCCACGAACTGCGCGCACGCGACGGGCGGCTGTCGATCCCGCTGGGCCTGTCGCGCGGCCATGGCCTGTCGATGCTGGCCGATTCCTCGCTGGAGCAGGCCTTCGCCTGGTTCGAGGCCGGCAATGCCGGGCCGCTGATGCTCAAGTCGAACCGGATCTCGACGGTGCATCGCCGCACGCCGCTCGATCTGATCGTCGTGCCGGTGATGCGCGACGGCGTGATCGCAGCGCTTTCGCTCCACGCCGGGCTGTGGACCAGTTCGGCGCTGGCCGAGCCCGCGCAGGACATCCCCGTGCTCAGGCACCGGCTGGCCGACCTCCAGGCGAAGCTGGGTTTCGCGCCGTCGAGCCACAACGGCAAGGCGCTGGAACATGCGCTGACCGCGCTGCCGCACGACCTGGTGATCGCCTTCGCGCCCGACGCGCTGGAGCATCTCGCGCTGACCGCGATGTCGCTGGCGGACCGGCCGCGGCCCAAGCTGGTGCAGGTGCGCAGCCCGCTGGGCCGGCATCTGTTCGCCTTCGTCTGGCTGCCGCGCGACGACCTCTCGACCGCGCGGCGCGTGGCGATCGGCGAGATGCTGGCGCAGGCCGCCGACGGCCATGTCCTCAACTGGTCGATCGCGCTGGAGGAGGGCGGCGTCGCGCTGATCCGCTACACGATCGACCTGCGCGGCGGCAGCGTGCCCGACGAAGCGGCGCTCGACGCACGCCTCGAACGGATGGTGCGCGGCTGGGGGCCGGCGCTGGAGGCGAGCCTGGGCGAGGCGATCGAGGCCGGTCGCGCCGCGCGGCTCACCTTGCGCTACAGCGCGGCCTTCCCGCTGCCCTATCGCCAATATTACGGTCCCGAGGAGGCCGCGCGCGACGTGCTGCGGCTGCAGGCGCTGGCGACACCGCTGCAGCGCGGCGCGCGGCTCTATCGCCGCGACGGCGACGGCGAAGGCCGGCTGCGGCTGAAGATCTATGGCACCGGCGGGTCGATCCCGCTGTCCGACGCGGTGCCGGCGCTGGAGAATTTCGCGTTCCGGGTGATCGAGGAGCGCGCGACACCGCTCGACGGCGGCACGCTGGGCCATATCCATGATTTCCTGCTCGAGGCGCCGGCCGGCAAGGCCGCGCCGCTGCTGGCGCGCGCGGCGATCATCGAACCGGCGATCGCCGACGTGATCGCGGGCACGCGCGAAAACGACCCGTTCAACGCGCTGGTCACCGCCGCCGGACTCGATCCGCGCGGCGCCAACCTGCTGCGCGCCTGGTTCCGCTATCTGCGCCAGACCGGGCAATCCTATGGCATGGTGACGGTGGTCGAGGCGCTGCGGCGCGCGCCGGCGATCGGCGCCGCGATCATCGCTTTGTTCGATGCGCTGCACGATCCCGCGCGCGCCAAGACCCGCGACGCCGAGGCCGAGGCCGCGCGCAAGGCGATCGAGCGCGGACTCGACGGCGTGTCGGCGATCGACGACGACCGCATCCTGCGGCTGCTGACCGCGGTGGTCGGCGCCACCCTGCGGACCAACGCCTTCGCACCGGCCGCGCGCGAGGCGCTGGCGTTCAAGATCGACAGCGCGCTGGTGCCGGGGCTGCCGGCGCCGGTGCCGTGGCGGGAGATCTTCGTCTATTCGGCGCGGGTGGAGGGCATCCACCTGCGCGCCGGACCGGTCGCGCGCGGAGGGCTGCGCTGGTCCGACCGGCGCGACGATTATCGCACCGAGATCCTCGGCCTGATGAAGGCGCAGCGCGTGAAGAATGCCGTGATCGTGCCGACCGGCGCCAAGGGCGGCTTCTTCCCGAAGGCGCTGCCCGATCCGGCGAACCGCGAGGCGTGGATCGCCGAGGGCACCGAAAGCTACCGGATCTTCATCCGCACTTTGCTGTCGGTCACCGACAATATCGTCAAGGGCAAGGTCAAGCATCCCGAGCAGGTGGTGATCCGCGACGGCGACGATCCCTATTTCGTCGTCGCCGCCGACAAGGGCACCGCGACCTTCTCCGACGTCGCCAACGGCATCGCGCTCGATCGCGGCTTCTGGCTGGGCGACGCGTTCGCGAGCGGCGGCAGCCAGGGATACGACCACAAGGCGATGGGCATCACCGCGAAGGGCGCGTGGATCTCGGTCCAGCGGCATTTCCGCGAACAGGGCGTCGACGTGCAGACCGATCCGATCAGGGTGGTCGGCTGCGGCGACATGTCGGGCGACGTGTTCGGCAACGGCATGCTGCTGTCGAAGGCGCTCAAGCTGGTCGCGGCGTTCGATCACCGCCATATCTTCCTCGATCCCAACCCCGATCCGGCGAAGAGCTGGGACGAGCGCGCGCGGCTGTTCGCGCTGCCGCGATCGAGTTGGGCCGACTATGATGCGAAGCTGATCTCGAAGGGCGGCGGCGTGTTCCCGCGCACGCTGAAATCGATCAAGCTCGGCAAGGAGATCGCGGCGGTGCTGGGTCTCGACGCGAAGGAGATCGATCCGGGCTCGCTGGTCAGCGCGATCCTCAAGGCGCCGGTCGACCTGATCTGGTTCGGCGGCATCGGCACCTATGTAAAGGCGGCGAGCGAGAATAATGCCGAGGTCGGCGATCCCGCCAACGACCGGCTGCGCGTCAATGCCGAGCAGCTGCGCGCGAAGGCGATCGGCGAAGGCGCCAATCTGGGCGTGACGCAGGCGGCGCGGATCGCCTTCGCCGAGGCCGACGGCCGGATCAACACCGATTTCATCGACAATTCCGCGGGCGTCGACTGTTCGGACAATGAGGTCAACATCAAGATCGCACTCAATCGCGAGATGATCGAGGGCCGGCTGACGCAGGCGAAGCGCGATGCATTGCTCGCGCGGATGACCGATGGGGTCTCGGCGCTGGTGCTCGAGGACAATAGGCTGCAGACTCTGGCGCTGTCGATCGCCGAACGCGGCGGTGCGGCGGCCTTGCCCTCGCATGTGCGGCTGATCGAGACGTTCGAGGCGACCGGCCGGATCGACCGCGCGGTCGAGGGGCTGGCGCCCAATGACGAATTGCTGCGGCGCGCGCAGGACGGGCGCGGACTGACCCGGCCCGAGCTGGCGGTTTTGCTCTCGACCGCGAAGCTGACCCTGCAGGACGCGATCGAGGCGAGCAGCCTGCCCGACGATCCGGCCTTGCTCGACGATCTCGCCGCGGCGTTCCCGGCCGAGATGCGCAAGAAATGGCGGGCAGCGATCGACAGCCACCAGCTGCGGCGCGAGATCCTGGCGACAAAGATCGCCAACCGGCTGATCAACCGGATGGGGCTGATCCACCCGTTCGAACTGGCCGAGGAGGAAGGCGCGTCACTGGGCGACATCGCCGCGATGTTCGTGGCGGCCGAGCGGCTGTTCGACATGCGCACATTGTGGGAGGCGATCGACGAGGCCGAGATCGGCGAGGACGGGCGGCTGGCACTGTTCGAATTCGCCGCGGCCGCGCTGCGATCGCATATCGCCGACCTGCTGCGCACCGCCGAGGCGGGTCAGCAGCCCGGCGCGCTGGTCGCGAAACTCGATCCCGGCGTGTCGCGGCTCGATGCGTCGGTCGACACTTTGCTGCTCGCCGAGGCCAAGGCGCAGGCGCGCAGCCTGGGCGCGCGGCTGGCGCAGACCGGAGCGCCCAGGCGGATCGCCGACAAGGTCATCCGGCTGTTCGAGCTGGACGGTGCGGTGGGCCTCGCCGCGCTCGCGGCGCGCAACCGCTCCGACGAGGCGGTGCTGACGCGCGCCTTCACCCGGCTGGGCGAGGCGCTGGGGCTGGACTGGGCGCAGTCGAGCGCGATCCGGATGACGCCGGTCGATCCGTGGGAGCGGCTGCTGACGGCGAGCCTGGCGCGCGATTTCCAGCAGATGCGGCTCGATTTCCTCGCCCGCGCCGATGGCGACCCACATGATGCGGTCGAGACCTGGCTGGCGACGCACGCGGCGCGGGTGGCGCAGTTCCGCGGCGTGGTCGATCGCGCGCGGCAGTCGGCGGCGACCAACGCGGCGATGCTGGCGCAGATCGCGGGCCAGGCGCGGGTGCTGCTGGGGCGGTGAGCAACTCCTCCCCGGATCGGGGAGGGGACCGCCCGAAGGGTGGTGGTGGGGCAGGGGAAGTGGTCCCAAGCATCGAGTTCTACGCCCTGCCCCTCCACCGCCTGCGGCGGTCCCCCTCCCCGTTCCGGGGAGGAATTGGTGCTTCAATCCCTGAACACCGGCGCGCGCTTCTGCATGTTGGCGGTCACCGCTTCGACCTGGTTGGGAGCGTTCATCACCGCCGCCTGCTCGCGGCTTTCCGCCAGCAGGATACCGGCCGCGTCGGCGTCGGCCGCGAGGTTGTAGAGCCGTTTGGCGCCGCGCACGGCGTCCGGGCTGCGGCCGGCGATGTCGCGTGCCAGCGCCAGCGCTTCGGCGAGCGGATCGGTGGCGAGGCGGGTGACGAAGCCGTGGCGCGCGGCCTCCTCACCGCTGAACTCGCGCGCGGTGTAGGTCAGTTCGCGCAGCACGTCGTCGCGCACCAATGTGCGCCACAGCGCGATTCCGGCCATGTCAGGCACGAGGCCCCATTTCATCTCCATGATCGACATGCGCGCGTCGGGCGTGGCGATGCGGATGTCGGCGCCCGACATGATCTGGAAGCCGCCGCCGAAGACGATACCCCTGACCGCGGCGATCACCGGCACCGGCAGTTCGCGCCAGCCCCAGGCGACCTGCTGGAACAGATTGGCGAGACCATGGCTGCGGCCGATCAGATTATCGGCGAGGCCCGACCCGCTGGCGGCGATGCTCTCGACATCGAGGCCGGCACAGAAGGCGCGGCCATTGCCCGACAGCACCACCGCGCGCAGGCCCGGCATCGCCGTCAGTTCGGCCTGTGCCGCAGCGATGCCCGCGAACATCGCCGGATCGAGTGCGTTGAATTTCTCGGGCCGGTTGAGGCGGACGTCGGCCACGCCGGCATCGAAGGCGATGGTGATACGATCGGACACTGGACTCTCCCGCTTCTGGCTGTCGGCGGCGGCTATAGGCGGCGAGGCCGTCAATGACGATATGGTCCGGTTCCCTTGGGGTCGATTGCGTCTTCGGTCATACTCTGCCTCCTTCTGTTGGCAGCCCGGATTTATGGCGGTCAGGTGCCGGAGCGTGAGTTACATCGTTGTAACCTTGCCCGGTTGCGGCGCACGCGCCGCGTGCCTAACGTGCCTAAGGCCGACGTCATGAGCGACAGCGATCATTTCAGCAGCGCGATCCACGCGGGCGGGTTCGAACCGACGCAGTTCATCGAGACGGCGCGGATGCACGGCCATAGCGGCAAGATCGGGATCCGTTATAACGGCCATGGCGACGACTGGGTGGAGCTGAGCTTCGACTGGCACGAGAAACTGGTCGGCGATTCTGCGACCGGCACGATCGCATCGGGCCCGATCATCACGCTGATGGACATGGCGAGCAGCCTTTCGATCTGAGTCCGATCGGGGCGCTACATCCCGCAGGTGACGCTCGACCTGCGCGTCGACTATCTGCGCCCGGCGCGGCCGCATCACACCGTTCACGGCCGTTGCGAATGCTATCGCATGACGCGCTCGATCGCGTTCGTGCGCGGGCAGGCGCATGATGGCGACCCGCAGGATCCGCTGGCGCATGTCGCCGGCACCTTCATGTTCCTCGACAACCCGGCATGATCGCGCTGCCGCCCTATGCCGACCTGCTCGGCCTGCGCCGTGACGGCGAGCGCGACGGCATGCCGGTGCTGGCAATGGACTTCGGCCGGCAGGTGCTGGGCCGCCCCGGCTTCCTCCATGGCGGCGCGATCTCCGGCCTGCTCGAAATGGCCGCCTTCGCCACGCTGCGCACCGCACTGGGCGCGGAGGAGGCGGTGCGGATCAAACCGGTCAACGTCACCGTCGACTTCATGCGCGCGGGGCGCGAACTGCCGACGCATGCGGTCGGTCATGTTTCGCGGCTCGGGAAGAGGATCGCCAATGTCGAAGCGATTGCCTGGCAGGAAAATCCCGACGTGCCGATCGCGGCGGCGCGGATGAACATGTTGCTGGTGCGGGGGTAGGGTTTGCTCTTTCGATTGCTGTCGCCGCAGTCTTGGATGCCCCTGGCCTGAATTCCTCCCCGGGACGGGGAGGAATTCTCCAAATTCTTACCGCCCGATCCGCCGCTCCAGCCAGGCCGCCGCCGCCTCCGGCGTCTGCTTGTCGACATCGCGATCGACCCGGTAATTCGCCTCGCGCATCGCTTCGACCGGGATCGCGCCGACCAGCGGCCGCAGCGCCGCGAGGAAACGCTCGTCGCCGGCATGGCCGGGTGAGACCAGCAGGATCGCGTCGTAATTGGGGATCGCGCGGCGCGGGTCGGCGAGCACCGCGAGTCTGTCGGCGGCGATGCGGCCGTCCGACGAGAAGGCCGAGATCGCATCGGCCTGGCCGCTGGCCAGCGCGCGGTACATGAAGCTGGGACTGTAGGACCGCTGCGCCTTGAAGCGCAGGCCATAGGCGTCGCGGATCGCGCGCCATTCGGGGCGTTCGAGGAATTCGATGTCGGTGCCCAGCACGAGGTCCGGCGCGACGCGCGACAGATCGGCGATGCTGGCGACGCCGAGACGTTTCGCGTCGGCGCCGCGCATCGCGATCGCATAGGCATTTTCGAAGCCCAGCGAACCGACCAGCCCGACACCATGGTCGGCGCGCGCCCAGCGGCCGACTTCGGCGAGCATTGCCGCGCGCGGCGGGTTGTCGGCGCGCTTCATCGCATTGTTCCAGATCGTGCCGCTATAATCGACATAGACGTCGACGTCGCCGGCCGCGAGCGCGCTGAACGCGACCGCCGAGCCGAGTCCCTCCTTGTAGGACACGCGATAGCCCGCGGCCTCCAGCCGCCGCCCGATCAGCCGCGCCAGGATATATTGTTCGGAGAAATTCTTGGCCCCGATCGTGACGGCCGGCTGCCGCGGCAGCAGCGTGGGCACGATCGCAGCGGCGAGGCCGAGCGCGATCGCGCCGGCTGCGACGAGCGCCCGGCCGCGCCGCCGCCGCGCGATCGCATGCTCGACCAGCCCGAGCAGCGCGTCGACGATCAGCGCCAGCGCCGCGGCGGCGACGCAGCCGACCAGCACCAGCGCCGTATCCTGCGTCTGGAGGCCGGCGAAGATCAGGTCGCCGAGACTCGGCTGGCCGACGGTGGTGGACAAGGTCGCCGCGCCGATCGTCCAGACCGCGGCGGTGCGGATGCCGGCCATCGCCACCGGCGCGGCGAGCGGCGCCTGCACCAGCAGCAATGTCTGCCGCTCGGTCATGCCGACGCCGTCGGCCGCCTCGATCACCGCGGGATCGATGCCGGTGATGCCGGCAACGGTGTTGCGCAGGATCGGCAGCACCGCATAGAGCGACAGCGCGAGCAAGGACGGCAGGAAACCGAGCGCCGGAATGCCGCCGCCGACGAACGACGAGAGCGCGAGCAGGATCGGATAGAACAAGGCCAGCAGCGCCAGTCCGGGGATCGTCTGAATCACCGCTGCCATGCCGAGCAGGATCCGCGCCAGCCGCGGCCGCCGCGCGGCGGCGACGCCGAGCGGCAGGCTGATAGCGAGGCCGAGCGCGAGCGCCGCCGCCGACAGCATGACATGATCGGCGAGCAAGGCGGGCAGCCGCGCGACCGCGAGCACGACCTGGCTATCCATCGCGATGCCTATCCATCGCGACCGGCCGCTTCGAGCGTGCGCAGTCGCGCTGCCTGATCGCGGGGCACCGCCACCAGCGCATCGGCTTCAGCGCCCGCGCGGCCGGCGAGCAGGTCGGCCGGCACGGCATCGGCGACGATGCGGCCGGCCGCCATCACCAGCACGCGATCGGCGAGCAGCAGGGCCTCGGCCATGTCGTGGGTGACGAGGATGGAGGTGAGTCCCAGCCGGTCGTGCAGCGCGCGATAGGCGGTGCAGAGTGTATCGCGCGTCACGGGATCGAGCGCGCCGAACGGTTCGTCCATCAGCATCAGCCCCGGCGCAGCCGCGAGCGCGCGGGCGACGCCGACGCGCTGGCGTTGCCCGCCCGACAGCTGGTCCGGCATGCGCGTTGCCATCGCCGCGGGCAGGCCGACCAGCGCGAGCAGTTCAGCGATGCGCACGGTGGGGCGTGAGCGCTCGCCCGCGATCCGCAAGCCGATCGCGATGTTCTCGCCGACATCCATGTGCGGGAACAGGCCGATGTTCTGGAAGACATAGCCGATATGGCGCCGCAGCCGGTACGGCGCCTCGGCGGCGACCATCCGGCCGTCGAGCGCGATGCTGCCCGAATCGGGTTCGACCAGCCGGTTGACCATCTTGAGCAAGGTCGACTTGCCCGATCCGGAGGCGCCGACGAGCGCGACGAAGCTGCCGGGGGAGATCGTCAACGTCACCCCGTCGACCGCGCGGGTGCCGGCAAAGATTTTGGTCACCGTATCGAAGACGACCTCGGGACCCAGGGTGTTCGTGCCGGACATAAGGCCTTATCTCCGCTCGACGGCGATGGCGAAAGCGTCAATCGAACCGCGACCAGGGGAGAGCGGGTTATGGGCGGACGGAAGGCGATCTTCATCACCGGCGGGGGTTCGGGCATTGGTCGCGCGACGGCCATCCTGTTCGCCGCCCGCGGCTGGCTCGTCGGCCTCGCCGATATCGACGAAGCCGGGATTGCGGCGACGCTGGCGTTGCTGCCGCCGGACAGCGCAACCAGCCATAAGATGGACGTGCGCGATCGCGCGCAATGGGCGACGGCGCTCGCCGATTTCGCGCTGGCATCGGGTGGGCGGCTCGACCTGCTGTTCAACAATGCCGGCATCGCGCTGGGCGGCGCGCTGCACGAGACCGCGCCCGAGGCGATCGAGCGGCTGGTCCAGACCAATATTCTCGGCGTGATCAACGGCGCACAAGCGGGCTTCGTGCTGCTGCGCACGACGCCGGGTTCGGTGCTGGTCAACACCGCGTCGGCGGCCGCACTCCATGGTTCGCCCGGCATGGCGCCTTACACGGCGTCCAAATTCGCGGTGCGTGGTCTGACCGAGTCGCTCGATCTCGAATGGGCGCCCCTTGGCATCCGCGTCCGATCGATCATGCCGAGTTTCATCGACACGCCGCTGCTCGACGTCACCGTCGCCGGCTCCAACGCCTCCGCCCGCGAACAGGTGCGCGCTCAGGGCCTCGAGTTCACGCCGGTCGAGCGCGTCGCCGAGGCGGTGTGGGCGGCGGCGCATGGCGACAGGGTCCATGTGCTGGTGGGCAAGACCGCACGAAAGATGGCGTTCGCCGCGAAGTGGATGCCGAGGCTGCTGCGCAAGCAATTGGGACAGCGCAAGACGGATTGAGCGTGCCGCTCACACCGAGCGGGCACATGGCCGATCAGCTCCAGTCGAGCTGCGGCCATCCGCGCGCCGCGGCAAGCTGCTTCAGCCGGTCGTGCGCATTGACCGCGAATGCTTCGTCCGCCCATTCGAGCACCGGCTCATCGGAGGCATGGTCCGAATAGAAGAGGATGTGGCAGTCGGCGCGTGCCAGCTGCTGCGCCGCCAGCCAGGCCTCGACCATCCGCAGCTTGGCGGGGCCGTAGCAATTCTCGCCGTCGATCTTCGCATGGACGCGCGCGTCGAGGCCGGCGAAGGAACCGGTCGCGATCACGTCATCGAACCCCAGCCGCCGCGCGATCGGCTCGGCATAGAGCCGGTAGGAGGCCGTCGCCAGCACCAGCCGTCGCCCTGCCGCTTTGTCTGCGGCGATCCGCGTGCGCGCGCCGGGCAGGATGTTCGACGCCAGCATGCGATCGGCGAAGCCCTCGACCAAAGGCTCGATCTCCTGCGGCCGCAGATGCGGACCGAGCAGCAGCCGCTGCGACATTTCCTTCAGCCGGCCGCGATCGGTGCGGCCCAGCGCGAAGCCGGCGAGCGGCGCCAGCAGCAGCGGGTAGAGCGCGAAGCGCCACGGCGCGCGGCGCGCGACGGCATGGTTGAGGAACGACTGCCACGTCGGCTTGCGCGTGATCGTCTTGTCCATGTCGTAGATGGCGAGCTGGTGCATGGCGCGCTCCATAGCGGCTCCTGCGGCCGGATCGAAGCGCCATGCGCGATCAGTCGCCGCCACCCCCGCACCCGCCACCGCCGCAGCCCGAATCGCTCGAGTAGCTCGAATCGCTCGAATCGCTCGAATCCGAGTCCGAGCCGCCGCAGCCATCGGAGTCGTCCCCCCGCCGGCCGCCCCTGTTCGAGCGCCGGATCGCGTTGACGATGACCAGGCCGACCACCAGCACCAGCCCCAGGCCGAAGACGCCACCGAAGCCGCTGTCGGCGGCGGCGGCCCCCCCGGAGGTGGCGCCCAGCGCCGCGCAGCCGGCGAGCAGCGGCAGCAGCAGCGCCGCCGGCGCGGACCGGCGCGGCACGACCCACTGGCGCGAGCGATCGACGCGCTCGAAGCGGTGCGGCCCGAAACGTTCGGCGGCGGCGGGCCAGATCGAAACCGGCGGCCGATGGCCGAAGGCGGCGGCATAAGCCGCGAGCGTATCGCGATATTGCGTGTCGTAGCGTTGGCGTTCGTCGGCACCGCCCGCGGTCGGGCCATGGTGCAGCGGGCGATGCAGAATCTCGCCGCACAGCACGCCCCAATAATGCCGGCTATAGGCGAGGTGGAGGTGCCAGGCCTGGTCGACCGCGTCGGACGGCGTCATTTCGCGGCCGGTGGTCGCGGCGAGGAACAGGAAGCGGCGATATTCGGTCATCACCTGATCGGCGAAGCCCGGCGTCCAGCCATTTTCGCCGGCGAGCCGGGCGGCGAACCCGGTTCGTGCGCCGGCGGGCTCGATCCGCATCGCCATCAAGCGGCCGAGCAGCGTCTTCTCGACTTCGGTCGTCATGATCCCCTCCTGCGCCGTGCCTCCGGTTCAGCTACGATGCCTTCGCCGCAATCGATGCGCAAATGCCACGCCGTCCGCCGCTGACCAGGCCGCGCGATTCGCGCGTATCGCCGCGTACGCCGATGCGCGAATGCGGATGAAATCGGACGCCGGAGCCAACCGGATCCGGCGATCGGGAGAGCAGAACGGCGACCTGCCGGACGCACGCCGAAATTCGTGCATGGTGTCGCACCGAATAACGGCTGGGGTTTATTCAGCTTTCCGTAACGTCCTTCGCAATCGCAATATGCGCGTCGCCTCCAAAACTGTTGCAGAAATGCCGCAAACCCGCCGAAAACCTGAGGTATTCGTGCAGCTATGGCTATCTGACGTGAACGGAAAGCAATATGATCGGCGGGCAAAACGAGACGATCGGACAAGTCCGGCGTTGGCAAAAGGAGAGAATGATGCCCAAATCAGCATGGCTGCTGTCTGCCGCCCTGTGCACCTTCGCCGCCCCAGCCTTCGCGCAGCAGGCCGATCCCGCGCCGCCACCGGCCGCGGACGAAGCCCGTACGGAGAATCTCGGCGACATCATCGTCACCGCCACCCGCCGCAGCGAGGCGCTGGCCGACGTGCCGATCGCGGTTTCGGCGGTCACCGCTGAATCGCTGAAGAATTCGGGCGCCTCGGACATCCGCCAGCTCAACCAGCTCGCGCCGTCGCTGCTGGTCTCCTCGACCGGCTCGGAAGCCAATGGCTCGGCGCGCATCCGCGGCATCGGCACGGTCGGCGACAATCCCGGCCTCGAAAGCTCGGTCGCGGTGTTCATCGACGGCGTCTATCGCTCGCGCACCGGCGCCGGTCTCAACGAACTCGGCGAGATCGAACGGGTCGAGGTGCTGCGCGGACCGCAGGGCACATTGTTCGGCCGCAACGCGTCGGCCGGCCTGATCAACATCATCAGCAAGAAGCCGCAGTTCGATTTCGGCGCCACGGGCGAGGCCACCTACGGCAATTACAATTATTTCCGGCTGGCCGCAGGCATCACCGGTCCGCTCAGCGAGACCATCGCCGCCCGCATCGACGGCGTCTACGTCAAGCGCGACGGCTATTACACCAACATCACCCAGGCCGGCGGCACCGAGGGCGACGTCAACGACCGCGACCGCTTCTTCGTGCGCGGCCAGTTGCTGTTCGAACCGACCGACGCGCTGAGCGTCAGGCTGATCGGCGATTATACCCATCGCGACGAGAGCTGCTGCGGGGCGGTCTATATCGCGACCAAGGAAACGATCGATCCGACCGCGAACCCGACCACGCCGGGCCGCAATACCGACGGCGCGGTCGCGTTCAACCCGACCAACCGCATCGTCCAGGTGCTGCGCAGCCTGGGCGGCCTGGTCACCTATCCGCCGCAGGATCCGTTCTCGCGCAATGTCACCGTCTCGCCGGGACTGACCTATCGCAACACCACCAGGGACTGGGGCGTTTCGGGCGAGATCAATTATGAATTCGGCGGCGCGACGCTGACCTCGATCTCCGCCTATCGTTACTACAAGGCCGGTGGTGCCGGCGACGTCGACTATTCGAACGTCGACATCACCAATCGCGCCGACGACGGCAACAGTTATCGCCGGTTCAAGACCTTCACGCAGGAATTGCGGCTGCAGGGTTCGGCGTTCGACGACAAGCTCGACTGGCTGATCGGTGCATATTACGCCAAGGAGAAATTGCAGGTCGTCGACAACATCAAGTTCGGTTCGCAATATGGCGCGTTCGCCGCCTGCCGCGTCGTCGCGACGATCAACCCGGCTTCGGTGCTGCGCAATCCCGCCGCGCCGGGCTGCCTCAGCCCGACCGGCCGCGGCGCGCTGACCGGCGCGTTCGGGGCCGCCGCGCCGCTGATCCTGGCCGGTATCGACCGGCTGAGCACGGTCAACAATGTCGGCGACCAACGTTCGGTCTATAATCAGGACAGCGAGAATTACGCGCTATTCACGCACAATATCTTCAACATCACCGATACGCTGAGCATCACCGTCGGCGCGCGCTACACGCACGAACGCAAGGATTTCGACGCCGACTTCAACAACAGCAACACGATCTGCCCGGCGCAGCAGGCGGCGCTCGGACCGTTGCTGGCGAACCCGGCGCTGGCCGCGATCGTCGGCGGCATCGTCACTTTGACCTGCACCGGCAATTCGAGTGCGACGCTGAACGGACTCGCGCTGCAGGACGGCTTCAAGGACAGCGAATGGACCGGCACCGCCGTGCTGTCATGGAAGCCGACGCCGCAGGTGCTGACCTATGCCAGCTACTCGAAGGGCTATAAGGCGGGCGGCTATAATCTCGACCGCTCCGACCTGGGCGGCCTGACCGGCGTCTTCTCCCCGCGGACCAACGCCGATGCCGCCGGGCTGCGGTTCGAGCCGGAGAAGGTCGACGCCTATGAAGTCGGTCTCAAATATAATGGCCGCGTGTTCAACGTGAACCTCGCGGCGTTCCGGCAGGAGTTCAAGACCTTCCAGCTCAACACGTTCAACGGATCGATCTTCATCGTCCAGAACATCGCGTCCTGCTCCGACGATCTCAACGGCGCCGACAGCGACAACAGCGCGGTCACCGGTGCCTGCGCGGGCAAGACCAAGCCCGGCGTGATCTCGCAGGGCGTCGAAGTGGAAGCCTCGATCTATCCGGCCAGCGATATCGCGATCACCGCCGGCTATACCTATGCCGACACGCATTACCGCCGTAATCTGGTGGGCAGTTCGACCGGCGAGGCGCTGAGCAACGCCTTGTTCCTGTTGCCCGGCCAGCAATTGTCGAACGCGCCCAAGCATGTCGCGACGGCGTCGTTCGCGTGGACGCCCGAACTCGGCTCGGCGGGCCACAGCTTCCTGTTCTATGTCGATGCGCGCCGCAGCTCCTCGTACAACACCGGTTCCGATCTGTTCCCGGAAAAGGCGCAGGAGGGCTTCACGCTCGTCAACGCGCGCGTCGGCCTCCGCGGCCCGGACGAGCGCTGGGCGATCGAATTGTGGGGCCAGAACATCTTCGACAAGAACTACCAGCAGGTTGCGTTCAACACGCCGTTCCAGGGCGCGGGCAGCATCGCCCAGACCCAGGCGTTCGGGACCACCGCCAACCAGCTGTTCTCGAGCTTCCTCGCCGAACCGCGCACCTATGGTGTGACCGTGCGGGGCAAGTTCTGATTTTGACTCCCCTCCCCTTCAGGGGAGGGGCTGGGGGTGGGAGCGAGGCGGAGCCGAGCTTGCCGCGTCAGCGGCAAAACAGCGCCCGAGCCGGCATCGAGCCGGCCCGTTCGCCTGACCCACCCCCGGCCCCTCCCTTGAAAGGGAGGGGAGTGGGAATTCACGCCACTTCGAGTTCGCTGACCACGCCGGCGGCGGCGTCGAGCAGCCGCTTCTCCAGCGCCTTCAGCCGGGCGGCGCCCTCGATCTTGTCGCCGATCAGATCGGTGATGTAGAACGTATCGACCGCGCGCTCGCCATAGGTGGCGATGTGCGCCGAGTGGATCGTCACCTTCGACTGGAACAGCCCATAGGCCAGCGCATTGAGCAGCGCCGGCCGGTCGCGGGCGTTGACCTCGATCACGGTATAGCGGTTCGACGCCTTGTTATCGATCAGCACCAGCGGCTCGATCGAGAAGGCCTCGGCGCGGGTGCGCGTCAGCGGACGCGCCTGCAGCCGTTCGTTGAGGCGGGCGCGATTGGCGAGCCCATCCTCGATCGCGCGCTCGATCCGCGACAGTCGTTCCTGGCCGTCGAAGGGCCCGCCGAACGGGTCCTGGACGAGGAAATTGTCGAGCGCCATGCCGTCGCGGGTGGTGTGGATGCGGGCGTCGATGATGTTGGCGCCGGCGAGATGGATCGCGCCGGCGATGCGGTAGAACAGGCCGGGATGGTCGCTGGCATAGACCGTGACGAGGGTGGCGCCGCGCGCCGGATAGACCTGGGCCGCGATCGACAGCGGCACATCCTTCTGCGAGATCAGCCGGGCGTTGCGCTCGAGGATGTCGATCGGCTCGGCGATCCAATAGGCTTCGGGCAGGCGCCTGATCAGCGCCTTGAAGCGGTGCTCGCTCCACCCGAGCAATGCCTTCAGCTCGGTCCGCTTGGCGGCGATCCGCTCGTCGCGGCCGCGCTGCTTGTGGCCGAGGCGAAGCACCTCTTCGGCGGCATGGTAGAGATCGGTCAGCAACTGCCGTTTCCAGCCGTTCCAGACGCCCGGCCCGACCGCGCGGATATCGACCACCGTCAGCAGTAGCAGCAGGCGCAGCCGCTCGGGCGACTGCACCGCCTGCGCGAAATCGAGCACGGTCTTGAAGTCCGACAGGTCGCGCTTGAACGCGGTCGCCGACATCAGCAGGTGCCGCTGGACCAGCCAGGCGACGGTCTCGGTCTCCGCTGGCGTCATGCCGAAGCGCGGGCAGAGCTTGAGCGCGACCTCTGCGCCAAGGAGGCTGTGATCGCCGCCGCGGCCCTTGGCGATGTCGTGCAGCAGCGCCGAGACATAGAGCACGCGGCGCGATACGATCTGCGACATCAGGGCCGTCGCCAGCGGATGATCCTTTTCGAGCTCACCCTTCTCGATCTGTGAGAGCAGCCCGATCACGCGCATCGTATGCTCGTCGACGGTGTAATGATGATACATGTCGAACTGCATCTGCGCGACGACGCGGCCGAAATCGGGCACGAAACGGCCGAACACATTCGCCTCGTTCATCCAGCGCAGCACCGATTCCGGATCGCGCGGCGAGGTCAGCACGTCCATGAAATGGGCGTTGGCGCGGGGATCGCGGCGGATCGCATTGTCGATCAGCCTGGCGTCGCGCGCGGCGGCGCGCATCGCCAGCGGATGGATCTCCAGCCCGTGCCGGTCGGCGAGCGCGAAGATCTCGACCATCCGGACCGGATCCTGCATGAAGAAATCCTCGGACGGCAGAGCAAGCCGGCCGCGATCGAGCACGAAGCCGTCGAGCTTCTTGGGCGCGCGGCGCATGATCGCTGGCAGGCCGAAGCGGCGGCCGCGCGCGGCATGCTGTTCGTCGAGATGCGCGAGGAACAGGCCGGTCAGGTCGCCGACCTGCTTCGCGGTCAGGAAATAATGCTGCATGAAGCGCTCGACCACCGACTTTCCCGGCCGGTCGGCATAGCGCATCTTGACCGCGATCTCGCGCTGGACGTCGAAGGTCAGCCGATCCTCGGCGCGCCCGGTCATCGTGTGGAGATGGCAGCGCACCGCCCACAGGAAATTCTCGGCGCGCTGGAAGCGGCGCAGTTCCTCGCGCGTCAGCAGCCCGGTTTCGACCAGCTCGGCGACCGAGCGGACGCGATGGACATATTTGCCGATCCAGAACAGGGTATGGAGATCGCGCAGCCCGCCCTTGCCCTCCTTGATATTGGGTTCGACGACATAGCGGCTGTCGCCCATCTTGCGGTGGCGGGCGTCGCGCTCGGCCAGCTTCTCCGCCACGAACGCACGCGCGGTATTGGCGGTGACCTCCTTGTCGAACCGCGCCGACGCTTCGTCGTAAAGCGACTCGTCGCCCCAGATATAGCGCCCTTCGAGCAAGGCGGTGCGGATGGTGAGATCGGCCTTCGCCATGCGCACCATCTCGTCGAGCGAGCGGCTGCTGTGGCCGACCTTCAGCCCGAGATCCCACAGCAGATAGAGCATCGATTCGATGACCTGCTCGGTCCAGCCGGTCTGCTTCCACGGCGTGAGGAAGGCGATGTCGACATCCGAGAACGGCGCCATCTCGCCGCGGCCATAGCCGCCGACCGCGACCAGCACGATCCGCTCGGAGGCGGTGGGGTTGCTGATCGGGTAGAGCCGGCCGACGATGAAATCATAGATCAGCCGCAGGATCTGGTCGATCAGGAAGGCCTGACCGCCCGCCGCCTCGAGCCCGCGCGACGGATGCTCGTCGAGCCGCCGCGCGATCTCGGCCCGCCCGTCGGCGAGCGCCTTGCGCAGCATCGCCGCGACGGCAGCGCGCAGCGCCGCGCTGTCCATGCCGGCGTCGAGCGCAGCGATGGTGTCGGCCAAAGCGCGCCGATCGATGATGGACCGGCGATTGGCGAGGGTTTCGATACGGCTGGGCATGGCCGGCAGATAGGAGCTTGTTGCGCCCGCGTCACCCTTCGGCGTTCAGGACTGCCTTGAGATCGCGTGCGCCGTGCAGGACGCGGCAGTTCGGCTTGCGGCGAGCCGAACCCTGCCCCGCCGGACAGTGTCTTCTACGTCGAAATTGCCCTCGATCCACGGCCCGCTATCGAGTCCCTCCTGGACAAGCCGGCGAAGCTCGGCGAGTTTGGTGGCTTCGGTCTCGCGTTCCCGTTTCCAATGGCGCAGCGCATCGCGAATGACTTCGCTGCTGCTGGCATAAGCGCCGCTCTCGACGGCGGCATCGACATCGGTGGCAAGCTCTTCGGCCAGCTCAATCGTGAACTTTCGGACGGCGTTCATCTTCAATATCCTCGCGGATGTGTGACCCGATTATCCCGCAACGCCCGTTCATGCGCCAGAGCTTTTCCGCCAATAGCGCGGACCGGAGCATCGGCCCGCCGGCATTAATCCTCACCGATCAGCGCCGTCGCAATATCCCGCGATCCGTGCAGGATGCGAAGAATGCGGACCTGGTCGGACGTCACACGGTGCAGGACGACATAATGGCCCACCACGAGCGAGCGGATGTCGCTGCCCAGTTCCGGACGGGCCGGCGCACTCAACGGGTAATGGGCAAGGCGCCAGACCGACGTCCTGATGCGATCGACAAACCGATCCGCGACGATTTCGTCGTCCTCGGCGATCAGCAGGAATATTTCGAGGAGATCGTCGTCCGCAGTCGGCGCGTAAACGAGATCGATCACGCCCCGCTGCGCCGGCTCGCCAGGATTGCCCGGCCGCGTTCGGAGATGCTGTCGAACCAGGCATCGGTCACCGGCAGGCCCGGCCCACTGTCGAGGCCCTCCTGCACCAGCCGGCGAAGCTCGGCGAGCTTGGCGGCTTCGGTCTCGCGTTCCCGTTTCCAATGGCGCAGCGCATCGCGGATGACTTCGCTGCTGCTGGCGTAGGCGCCGCTCTCGACCGCGGCATCGACGTCGGCGGCGAGTTCTTCGGTCAGGGCGATGCTGATTTTTCGGACGACGCCCATCGATCATGCTCCTGCCGTTCGGTACGACTTGGTCATACCGTTTGCCCTACTCGCGCGCAATCGCCTTCAAGCGGTAGATCAGGTCGAGCGCCTCGCGCGGACTCAGAGCATCGGCATCGATCGCCGCGACGGCGTCGCGCAGGGGATTGGTCTTCGGCGTCTCCGCCAACGCGGCCGCCGCGAACAAAGGCAGATCGTCGAGTCCGGCCGCCAGACCGCCGGTTGCCGCACGGCCGGCCTCCAGTTTCGCGAGCACCGATTTCGCGCGCGACACCACCGCCGGCGGCAGGCCGGCGAGCTTGGCGACGGCGAGGCCGTAGCTGCGGTCGGCGGGGCCTTCGGTGATCTCGTGGAGCAGGACGAGGTCGCCCTTCCATTCGCGCGCGCGGACGTGGTGCAGCGACAGGCCGTCGAGCCGTTCGGCCAGCCGCGTCAGTTCGTGATAGTGGGTCGCGAACAGGCAGCGGCAACGATTGGTCTCGTGCACCGCCTCCACCACCGCCCACGCGATCGCGAGGCCGTCATAGGTGCTGGTGCCGCGTCCGACCTCATCGAGGATGACGAGGCTGTTCGGCGTCGCCTGCGCGAGGATCGCCGCGGTCTCGACCATTTCGACCATGAAGGTGGACCGGCCGCGCGCGAGATTGTCCGACGCGCCGACGCGGCTGAACAGCCGGTCGACCAGCCCGAGCTTCGCGCGCGTCGCCGGCACGTAGCTGCCGGCCTGTGCCAGCACCGCGATCAGCGCGTTCTGGCGCAGGAAGGTCGATTTGCCGCCCATATTGGGGCCGGTCACCAGCCACAGCCGGCGTTCGGGCGAGAGGCTGCAATCATTGGCGACGAAGCGGTCGCCCGACTTCGCCAGCGCCGTCTCGACCACCGGATGACGCCCGCCCTCGATTTCGAGACAGGCATGGGCGGCGATTTCGGGCAGGCACCAGCCGCCTTCGACCGCGCGTTCGGCCAGCGCGGTCGCGACGTCGAGCCGCGCCAGCGCATTGGCCGTGGCGGCGATCGCGGTCGCGCGTTCGAGCGCGAGTCCGACCAGCTCCTCGAGATGCGCGGCCTCGGCCGCCAGCGCATGCGTGCCGGCCTGACCGACCTTGATCGCGACGTCGTGCAGGTCGGGCGCGTTGAAGCGGACGACGCCGGCCAGCGTCTGGCGATGGGTGAAACCCGAATCCGCGGCCATCAGCGGATCGGCATGTTTGGCCGGGACCTCGATGTGATAGCCGAGCACGCCATTATGCTTGATCTTGAGCACGGCGATCCCGGTCGCGGTCCGATAGCGCGCCTCGAGCGCGGCGATCGCGCGCCGCCCGTCGCCGCCGGTCGCACGCAATTCGTCGAGCGCGGGATCATAGCCCTCGGCGATATAGCCGCCCTGCGCGGCATCGATCGGCGGAGTCGGCACCAGCGCATGCGCCAGCCGATCGACCAGCGCCTCATGGCCCGCGAGCGCGGGCAGCAGCCGTTCGAGCAGCGGCGGCAGCTCCGCGATGCCGGCCAGATGGGTGCGGAGCAGCCCGGCCTGGCGCAAACCGTCGCGCAACTGGCCCAGATCGCGCGGACTGCCGCGTCCGGCCGCCAGCCGGCCCAGCGCCCGACCGATATCGGGTAAGGCGCGCAGCCCGGCGCGCAGGCCCTCGCGCGCGGTCTGGTCCTCGGCATAGAGCCGCACGAGCCCGAGCCGCGCGGCGATCTCCGACCGGTCGGCGAGCGGCGCAGCAATGTCGGCGGCGAGCAGCCGCGCGCCGGCGCCGGTGACGGTGCGGTCGATCGCATCGAGCAGGCTGCCGGCGCGGGCGCCCTGCGCGCTGCGCGTCAGTTCGAGGCTCTCGCGCGTCGCCGCGTCGATCATCATGCTGGCACCCGACGCGCGCCGCTCGGGCGGCTGGAGGAAGGGCAAGGCGCCCTTGCCGGCATGATCGAGATAGGCGAGCAACCCGCCCGCCGCGGCCAGTTCGGCTCGCGTGAACGCGCCATAGCCGTCGAGCGTCGCGACGCCGAACAAAGCTTTCAGCCGGCCCTCGGCGCGTGCGCTGTCGAAACCCTCGCGCGGCCGTTCGACGCCGTCGATCGCCGAGCCTTCGACGACGATGATCTCGGCCGGGTTGAGCCGCGCCAGTTCGGCATCGAGCGCATCGGCGTCGAGCGCGCCGATCTCGAACCGGCCGGTCGATATGTCGGCAGCCGCCAGCCCGAGCACGCCGCCGACCTCACCGACCGCGACCAGCCAGTTGGCGGCGCGCGAATCGAGCAGCGCCTCTTCGGTCAGCGTGCCGGCGGTGACGACGCGGACGATCGCGCGCGCGACCAGCGACTTCGAGCCGCGCGCCTTCGCCTCCGCCGGCGATTCGACCTGTTCGGCGATGGCGACGCGATGCCCGGCCTTGATCAGCCGCGCGAGATAGCCCTCGGCCGAATGCACCGGCACGCCGCACATCGGGATCGGCCGGCCGTCATGCTCGCCGCGTGCGGTCAGCGCGATGTCGAGCGTCGCGGCGGCGGCGCGGGCATCGTCGAAGAACAGCTCGAAGAAGTCGCCCATCCGGTAGAACAGCAGGCAATCGGGTGAATCGGCCTTCAACGCGAAATATTGCGCCATCATCGGCGTGGGTGCGGCGTCGCTCATCGCCGCTCGATACACAGGCCATGCCGTCGCGCGAAGCCCGCGATCGCGACGGATCGGACAATCGGGTGACGGATACATCCGTCACTTCCCCTTGCCCGCCGCGCGTCCTAAGGAAAGCCGAGCGATAAAGGGGATGCTATGAGCGAGGGATCGAACGTCCAGTTCTCGGAGCGCGAGGCACTGCTGTTCCACTCGAGCGGCCGGCCGGGCAAGATCGAGATCGTCGCGTCGAAGCCGATGGCGACGCAGCGCGACCTGAGTCTCGCTTATTCGCCCGGCGTTGCGGTGCCGGTGCGCGCGATCGCGGCCGATCCGGCGACGGCGTATGATTACACCGCCAAGGGCAATCTGGTGGCGGTGATCTCGAACGGCACCGCGATCCTCGGTCTCGGCAATCTCGGCGCGCTCGCCTCGAAGCCGGTGATGGAAGGCAAGGCGGTGCTGTTCAAGCGCTTCGCCGACGTCGATTCGATCGATCTCGAACTCGATACCGAGGACCCAGAGGCGTTCATCAACGCGGTCGCGCTGCTCGAACCGAGCTTCGGCGGGATCAACCTCGAAGACATCAAGGCGCCCGAATGCTTCATCATCGAGCAGGCGCTGAAGGAGCGGATGAACATCCCGGTCATGCATGACGACCAGCATGGCACCGCGATCATCTCCGCCGCCGGGCTGATCAACGCGTGCTATCTGACCGGGCGCGAGCTCAAGGACGTCCGTATCGTCGTCAACGGCGCCGGCGCCGCGGCGATCGCCTGCACCGCTTTGATCAAGGCGATGGGCGTGCGGCACGACAATGTGCTGATGTGCGACCGCAAGGGCGTGATCTATCAGGGCCGCGCCGACGTCGATCAGTGGAAGTCGGCGCACGCCGCCAAGACCGACCGGCGCACGCTGACCGAGGCGCTGGTCGATGCCGACATCTTCCTGGGCCTGTCCGCCGCCGGCGCGCTGAAGCCCGAGATGGTGACGACGATGGCCAAGCGACCGATCATCTTCGCGATGGCCAATCCCGATCCGGAGATCACGCCACCCGAGGTCAAGGCGGTGCGCCCCGACGCGATCGTCGCGACCGGCCGTTCGGATTACCCCAACCAGGTCAACAACGTCCTCGGCTTCCCGTTCATCTTCCGCGGCGCGCTCGACGTACGCGCGACCGCGATCAACGAGGAGATGAAGATCGCCGCCGCCAATGCCATCGCCGCGCTCGCGCGCGAAGCGGTGCCGGAGGAAGTGGCGATGGCCTATGGCGGCCTGACCCAGAGCTTCGGCGTCGATTACATCATTCCCGCACCGTTCGATCCGCGGCTGATGGAGGTGGTGCCGGCCGCCGTCGCGCAGGCGGCGATGGATAGCGGCGTCGCGACCCGGCCGATCCTCGACATGCCGGCCTATATCACGACGTTGCGCTCACGACTCAATCCGACCACGTCGGTGCTGACGCTTGCTTATGAAGGCGCCAGGGCGCATCCCAAACGCGTGCTGTTCGCCGAGGGCGAGGAGGAAGTGGTGCTGCGCGCCGCGATCCAGTTCCGCGACGGCGGTTACGGCACGCCGGTGCTGGTTGGCCGCGACGATGTCTACGATCAACTCAAGGCGTTGGGCGTCGACGATCCGCAGAGCTTCGAGGTCCACAACAGCCGCAATTCGCCGCTGGTGCCGCGGATGGTCGAGCTGCTCTACGAGCGGCTCCAGCGCCGCGGCTATCTGAAGCGCGACGTCGAGCGGATGGTGAACCAGGACCGCAATCTGTTCGGCGCGCTGCTGCTCAAGATGGGCGAGGCCGACGCGATGATCACCGGCGTCACCCGCACTTACTCGCAGTCGATGCGCGAGATCCGGCGCGTGCTCGATCCGGTCGAGGGCCAGACGCCGTTCGGCATCCACATCCTGGTGGGGCAGAGCCACACCGTGTTCATGGCCGACACCACGGTCAACGAGCGGCCGTCGTCGGCCTGTCTCGCCGACATCGCCGAGGGCACGGCGGCGGTAGCGCGGCGGATGGGCCACGAGCCGCGCGTCGCCTTCCTCAGCTACTCGACCTTCGGCAATCCGGAGGGCAATTGGCTGGAGAATATCCGCGAGGCGGTGGCGATCCTCGACGCACGCGGCGTCAGCTTCGAGTTCGAGGGCGAGATGTCGCCCGACGTCGCGCTCAACCCCAAGGTGATGGCGAACTATCCGTTCTGCCGCCTGTCGGGTCCCGCCAACGTGCTGATCATGCCCGGGCTGCAGTCGGCCAATCTCTCGGCCAAGCTGCTGCGCGAACTGGGCGGCGATCATGTGATCGGGCCGATGCTGGTCGGCATGGAAAAGCCGGTGCAGGTGGCGACGATGGCGTCGACCGCGTCGGAACTGGTGACCTTGGCTGTGCTCGCCGCTGGCGGCATCGCACGGTAGCGAGACTCCCCTCCCGCAAGCGGGAGGGGAACTCGCTCAGTTCGGATTATCCGCCGTGCTGCCGCCCTGGCCGACCGCGCCGACCTGGCCGATATTGCCGAAAATCTCTTCGAAGAAGTTGCGATCGCGGCCCAGGGTCGGGGTCTTGTCGCCGTCGGGCGAGATCGAGGCGATCTTCTCGAGGCCGGTCCGATCGACCGAGGCGACATTGCCGGCCTTGTCGAACGTCACCCGCAGCACGGTCTGTTCGACCGGCTTGGGTTCGGAGAAAGCGAGCTGGCGCGACTGGCGCGAGAAATAATACCAGTCACCAGTGCCGAACTGGCCGGTGAAGGTCGGGCGCCCGAGCGTGCGCTCGACCGACGCGCGATTGTCGAGGCCGGGCTGGACCGCACTGACCAGGACGGGATCGAGGATGAACCCCTGGTGGGTCCGAACGCGCGTGCATGCCGACGTCGTCGCAAGCACCGCGGCCGCGCAGGCGATCATTCCCGCTCGCCGCATCATCACGCTCATCATAGTCTCCCGGAAACCCAAACGCACACAGCTAACACACCCAAGCCCATTGCATGGCCGCGCCTTCGCCTCAATATGCCGGTCGGCGGCGCCAAACAAGGGCGGCCGCGAAGGATGACGATCGACCATGGGCTTCTTCTCCGGGCTGTTCGGCCAGGCACGTGACCGCGACGCGCTGGCGCCGCTCTATGCAGCGGTGGTGGCGCGCGCGCGCGAACCACATTGGTATGTCGAGGGCGACGTCGCCGACAGCCTCGACGGACGGTTCGACATGGTCGCCGCGATCCTGTCGCTGACCTTGCTACGGCTCGAGGCCGAGCCCGCGGGCATCCCGCCATCGGCGCTGCTGACCGAGCTGTTCGTCCACGACATGGATGGACAGCTGCGCGAGAGCGGCGTCGGCGATATCGTCGTCGGCAAGAAGATCGGCAACATGATGGGCGTGCTGGGCGGGCGGCTCGGCGCCTATCGCACCGGGCTGCGCGAGGGCGGCGATCTGCCCGCGGCGCTGGTGCGCAACCTCTATCGCGGCGCGGCGCCGGCCGATGCGGCGCTGACCCATGTCGCCGAACGGCTGCGCGCGTTCGATGCGGCGCTGACGGCGACGCCGCTGGATGTGGTGCTCGATGGCGGGCTGCCCGCTGGTGGACTGTCCGGGGCATGACGCCCGAATTTTCCCGGATCTGGCAGGCGGCCGAGATCGGCGAGCAGCCGCGCGACGTCATGCTCGAAGCGAGTCCCGAGGAACGCGCCGCGCTGGCGCGCCGATTCGCGATCCCCGACATCGCGCTGCTGACCGCGTCGGCGCGGCTGCAGCGCCGGGCCGACGGCATCCATGCCGAAGGGCGGCTGTCGGCGCGGGTGACGCAGAACTGCGTCGCGACCGGCGATCCGGTCAAGGCGAAGGTCGACGAGCCGTTCGCGCTGCGCTTCGTCGAGGATCTGTCGCCGGAAGGCGACGAGATCGAACTCGACGCCGACGATTGCGATACGATCGCGATGGACGGCGGCGCGATCGACCTCGGCGAGGCGGTGGCCGAAACGCTGGCGCTCGCGCTCGACCCGTGGCCGCGCGCGCCGCACGCCGATCAGGTGTTGAGCGCGGCGGGGATTTCCGACGGCAGCGACGTCGGTCCGTTCGCCGCGCTCAAGGCGCTGAAGGGCAAATCGGGCGGCTGACGCCGGTCAGAACGGCACGTCGTCGTCGAGATCGTCGTCGAACGCGCGCGACGCGCCGCCGCCGGCGGGTGCCGCCGGCGCACCGGCGCCGCGTCCGCCCTGCCGGCCGAAGCTGCCGCTCTCGCCACGGCCACCACCGCCGCCGCCATAGCCGCCGCGATCGTCGTCGCCATAGGACGCGCCGCCGCCCCCACCGCCACCGCCGCTGTCACGGCCGCCGAGCAGCACCATTTCACCGCGGAAGCGCTGGAGCACGATTTCGGTGGTGTACTTCTCCACACCGGCATTATCGGTCCATTTGCGGGACTGGATCTGGCCCTCGAGATAGACGCTCGAACCCTTGCGCAGGTATTGCTTGGCGATCTTCCCGAGATTCTCGTTGAAGATCACGACGCGATGCCATTCGGTCTTTTCCTGCTGGTTGCCGTCGCGATCCTTCCAGCGTTCCGACGTGGCGACGTTGAAGTGCACGACTTCGCCGCCATTGTTCATCGCGCGCGCCTCGGGGTCGGCGCCCAGATTGCCCACCAGAATTGCCTTGTTGACGCTGCCTGCCACGCCTTTTCCTCTTCTAAAGTCCGAGTGAAATCGCGCCCCAATAGGTGGCGCCTGCCGCCACATAAGCCAGACCGAACAGATATGCCAAGGCGAAGGCAGGCCATTTCCATCCATTGGTCTCGCGGCGGATGACCGCGATCGTCGACAGGCATTGCGGCGCGAACACGAACCACATCAGGAAGGCCAGCGCCGTCGGCAGCGACCAGCGCCCCTGCAGCTGCTGGCCCAGCGACTGCTGCGCCTTCTCCTCGTCAGTGGCGTCGATCGAATAGACCGTGGCGAGCGCCGAGACCGCCACTTCGCGCGCCGCCATCGCCGGGATGATCGCCAGCGCCATCTCGTGATTGAAGCCGATCGGCCGCACGATCACTTCCAGCCCGGAGGCGATCCGGCCGGCGATCGAATATTCGCTCTGCCTGATGCCGCTGCCGGCCGGCGCCTGCGGATAGGAACTGAGCAGCCACAAGGCGATCGTCACCCCCATGATGATCGTGCCGGCGCGGCGCAGGAACACCCAGGCGCGCTGCCACAGGCCGATCAGCACATCACCCATCCGGGGCATCTGATAGCGCGGCAATTCCATCAGGAAGCCGCTGTTGGCCGAGCGTGCGATCGTCTTGCGCAGCACGAACGCGACCAGCACCGCCCCGACGATGCCGGCGACATAAAGGCCGAACCAGACCACGCCCTGCAGGCCGACCCCCCAGCCGAGATCGCGCCGCGGGATGAAGGCGCCGATGATCACCGAATAGACCGGCAACCGGGCCGAACAGGTCATGATCGGCGCGATCAGGATCGTCGTCAGCCGCTGCTTGGGATCGTCGATCGTCCGCGTCGCCATGATGCCGGGAATCGCGCAGGCGAAGGACGACAGCAAAGGGATGAAGGCGCGGCCGTTGAGCCCGACCCGCGCCATCAGCCGGTCCATCAGGAAGGCCGCGCGCGCCATGTAGCCGGTCGCCTCGAGCAGCAGGATGAACAGGAACAGGATCAGGATCTGCGGCAGGAACACCACCACCGATCCGACGCCGGCGATGATGCCGTCGACGATCAGCGAACGCAGGAAGCCGTCGGGCAGCAGATGGGTGAAGCCTTTCTGCAACAGGCCCTGCCCGGCCTCGATCCAGCCGATCGGCGCCTCCGACCAGGCGAACACCGCCTGGAACATCAGGAAGAACATCAGCAGCAGCAGCACGACGCCGCCGACCGGGTGCAGCACGATCGCATCGATCGCCCCGGTGGCTTGGCGGGCCGGCCGTTCGGACACCACCGCCCTGGCGGCGATCGCGCGCGCGCGGCGCTGCACGGTCGTGAATGGCTCGATCGTCTCCGGCGGCGGGACCGGCTTGCGTGCCAGCGCGAGCGCCAGCGCTTCCCTCAATTCGTCGATGCCGCGGCGGCGCACGGCGACGGTGGGGATCACCGGCACGCCCAGTTCGGCGGCAAGCACGGCCGCATCGAGCACCAGCCCGTCGCGTTCCGCCATGTCGATCATGTTGAGCGCGATGATGACGGGGATGCCGAGCGCGATCAGCTGAAGGGCGAAGCGGAGGTGATGGTCGAGATTGCCCGAATCGACGACGACGATCAGCGCGTCGGGCCGGCGTTCGCCCGCCTGTGCGCCCATCAGCACGTCGCGCGTCACCGCCTCGTCGGGGCTTGCGGGATCGAGGCTGTAGGCGCCGGGCAGGTCGAGCAGTTCGATCGGCCGCCCATCGGGCAGACTCGACCGGCCGCTGTGCCGTTCGACCGTGACGCCCGGATAATTGGCGACCTTCTGACGCGCGCCCGTCAGCGCGTTGAACAGGGCGCTCTTGCCGGCATTGGGGCTGCCGGCGAGCGCAACCAGGGGTGCCGGGTTCATGCCGGCTCGACCGCGATCGCGGAGGCTGCCGCGCGGCGCAGCGCGATCGTCATGCGGCCGACCCGGCAGGCGATCGGATCGCGGCCCAATATGCTGCCGCTGTGCAACGCCTCGATCGCGAGCCCCACGTCGAACCCCAGTTCGCGCAACCGCCGCGCCTCGGCCGGCACCAGCGCCGCCCAGTCGATCGACGCGATTCGCGCGGGGGATTTCAAGGGCAACTGGTCAAGGCGCACGGGCAAGGCTTTCGTCGCAGAACTTCTGCGAGCGATTATCAATAGAAACAGGGAATAGCCAGCGCTTCTTGGATTCGCGTCAACCGATCACGTCGCCGGATAGCGCAGCCGCCCGATGAATCGCGACAGGCTGAGCCGGCGCTCGGCCTTGGCGCCGAACCGGCCCTTGGCCTTTTCGATGCGCATCACATTCTCGATCCGGCGGGCGAGGAAGGCGCGCGTCTCCGCCTGGCCCTCGCTCTCGTCGTCGACCAGCACCAGCAAGGTCGTCGCATAGACGCCGAGCAGCAGCGTACGCTTGCTGTAATGGTTGAAGTCAGTCGCGGTGTCGCCGGCGAGGCGCCAGATCCGGTCGGCGGCGCGCCAGCCGAGTTTCGCGGCGCGCGGCACATTGGCAGGCAGCGCAAGGACGGCATGCGCACGGCGCAGCGCTTCGCGGTGCGGCAGCAGCAGATCGATCCGCGTTTCGACCAGCGCCTGGATGCGCGCCCTGATCTTGAGCGCGGCGATCGCTTCGGGCGCCCACGCCGCCGCCATCGCGTGGTCGATATGCGCGAACCAGGCGTCGATCATGTCGACCGCCCCGCCCGGAAACGCCAAGGCCGCGATCGCGGGATCGACGGCAAGCTCCGCTGCCGCGCTGTCGAGCGTTGCGGAGGTCCATCCGTCGAACGCGGCATGGGTGGGGATCACCGGCGCGAGCGCTTCGCGCAGTTCGTCGAGCGTGGGATCCGGAGGAAGCGTTGCCATCACGCGTCTTTATAACGGCCGCGCCGCGCGTGACAGCCCCAAACGGCCATGATAGGAAAACGGCAGGCCGGTTCGGTCACGAAACGAACACCAACACGGGGGCATATATGGCAAAATTTTTCGGCAATCTCAACGCGGTGCTGGGGGTCGGGGTGGTCCTGCTCCTGCTCGTGATCTTCGGCGTGCAACAGGCCTTCGACGCGAACTACCTGTTCCGCTTCCTCCATGTGATCTGCGGGATCATGTGGATCGGCCATCTCTATTATTTCAACTTCACGCAGATCCCGACGATGCCCAAGGTGCCGGCCGAGCTGAAGCCCGGCGTCTCCAAATATATCGCGCCGGTCGCCCTGTTCTGGTTCCGCTGGGGCGCCGCGGCGACCGTGGTGACCGGCCTCATCGTCGTGATCCAGGCGGGCTATGCGCATGAGGCGTTCACGCTGCAGAAGCCGTTCCGCACGATCGGCATCGGCATGTGGCTGGCGCTGATCATGGCGTTCAACGTGTGGTTCATCATCTGGCCGGCGCAGAAGAAAGCGCTGGGCCTCGTCGAGGCGGATGCCGATACCAAGGCGAAGGCGGCGACCCGCGCGATGATGTTCTCGCGCACCAACACCTTGCTGTCGATCGCGATGCTCTACTGCATGATCTCGGCCGAATCCGGCATCTGAGATCAGGATCGAGCGGCGCCTCGCCCCGGACGACGGGGCGCCGTTCGGTCGTTCTGGCCGTATCGAATACGGGATACACGACGTGGGCTCCGACCGCGCTTTTCCCGCGCAAAGATAAACTTGCCCGGAGCAACAGGTACAATAATTCTCTAGCGTTCTATCTCACACCGATCCCTGAGAGAAAGCGCGTCGATGCCCACTTTGTTCGATCCGATCCAGCTCGGTGCGATCCATGCACCCAATCGCATCCTGATGGCGCCGCTGACGCGCGGCCGCGCGACCCGCGACCATGTGCCGACGCCGCTGATGGCCGATTATTATGCGCAACGCGCCAGCGCCGGGCTGATCATCAGCGAAGCGACCGGGATCAGCAGCCAGGGACTCGGCTGGCCTTATGCGCCCGGTCTCTGGTCGGACACACAGCTCGAGGGCTGGAAGCCGGTGACGGCTGCGGTCCACGCCGCGGGAGGGCGAATCATCGCGCAGATCTGGCATATGGGCCGGGCCGTCCATGACAGCGTCACCGGCGAGCAGCCGGTATCGGCGAGCGCCACCGCCGCGCCGGGCAGGGCGCACACCTATGACGGCAAGCAGCCCTATCCCGTCGCGCGCCCGCTGGCGCTTCCGGAGATTCCAAAACTGCTCGACGATTATGCCCGGGCGGCACGCAATGCGCTGAAGGCCGGTTTCGACGGCGTCCAGATCCATGCCGCCAACGGCTATCTGATCGACCAGTTCCTGCGCGATGGCAGCAACCGGCGCGACGACGACTATGGCGGCCCGATCGCCAATCGCGTCCGCCTGTTGCGCGAAGTGACCATGGCGGTGATCGACGCCGCCGGCGCCGATCGCACCGCTGTGCGCCTTTCGCCCAATGGCGAGACTCAGGGCGTCGACGACAGCGACCAGGAGGCGCTGTTCCCGGCCGCGGCCGGGCTGTTGTCCGATCTGGGCATCGCCTTCCTCGAACTGCGTGAGATGGGACCGCAGGGTTCGTTCGGCCATTCGCTGCGCCCGCCGGTCGCGCCGCTGATCCGCAAGGTCTTCACCGGACCGCTGGTGCTGAGCTCGGACTATCGCGCCGATACCGCGCAGGCCGCGCTCGACAGCGGTGTTGCCGATGCGATCTCGTTCGGCCGCACCTTTCTCGCCAATCCCGACCTGCCGCGCCGGCTGGCCGAGGGCGCACCGCTGAACCCGGACGATATCAAGACCTGGTATAGTCAGGGACCGGAGGGCTATCTCGACTATCCGGGACTGGAAGCCGCGCGCATCTGAATGCGCCCGGATTCGTTCCCGACTTCACGCGGAGATGGCATAATCGTAGAAGCGACGCGCAGACGGCGCGAACAACTCTCGATTCGACGTATCAAGACACGCCGCAACCGGTATTTGGGCACGTCGATGGCCAACCTAACTGCCTATTAAGACCTCGACGGCCAATGTGGTGGGATGAACGCGTCCCTCATCATGGCGTCGCGTAGCAAGCGACGCTCACCATTCGTGACTTACATCGCTTTGTCTGCGCTGGCGGGCGTGGCGATGCTGGCCGGCGTCTTGACTGCGGTCGTGCTCTTTTCGGCGAATCAGGCCAACGCGCTTGCTGCGGAGCATCAGCAGGCTCTGCTGACGACGGTTCTCGAACAAAGCGCTGCCCGCATCGCCCACGACCAGGAAGGCCCGACGATCTGGGATGAGTCCGTGCGCAAGGTGCGGTCGCCACAGCTGGACGGCCAATGGCTCGACGCGAACCTGGGCGCATGGATGCACAGCTATCATGGCCATGACGCGACCTTCATCGTCGACGACCGGAATCGCGCGATCTATGCGATGCGTGACGGGCGGCGCGTTTCGCCCGAAGCGTTCGGCCACGATCTGTCGCCTGCCGCGATCCAGCTGGTCGCCGACCTGCGGCGCAAGCTTCGGAATCCATCGCCGGCGGAGATGAACGCGTCGGTCCGAAGCCCCGGCGTCATCGATCTCGCCATGGTCGGTGGTCATCCGTCGATCGTCAGCGTCAAGCCGATCGTGTCGGACAATGGTTCGCCAAGGCAGATCCCCGGCAGCGAATTCCTGCACATCAGCGTTCGCCGTCTCGACGGAAATTTCGCGTCTTCGCTTGCCAGCCAATATGCGCTCGACGATGCGCATGTGTCCGATCGCCCCGGAACCGATGGCGATCTGGCCTCGGTTCCGCTCACGTCCAAGGCGGGCAAGACGCTCGGCTATTTCGTCTGGCGGCCATTCAGTCCCGGAGCGATGATGATCAGGCGCATAGCGCCGGTTGCCGTGGTCGCGGTGGTGTTGATCCTGGCGATGGTGCTCTGGCTGCTGCAGCGGATACGAAGGAGTGCACTGCAACTCCAGGCCAGCGAAGCACAATCGCAGCATCTGGCATTTCACGACTCGCTCACGGGACTGGCCAATCGTGCATTGTTCGACGACCGGCTCAGCCGGGCGCTGGCCGATGCGCACGGCAAGACCAGTTCGGTCGCCTTGCTCCATTTCGACATCGATCGATTCAAGACCGTCAACGATACGCTCGGCCATCCGGCCGGCGACGAACTGATCTACGCCATGGGCCGGCGGCTGGTGGAAACCACGCGATCCACCGACATCGTAGCGCGGATCGGAGGCGACGAATTCGCGATCATCCAGCGCGACGTGACCTCCGCCGCCGAGGTCGAAATCCTTTGCATGCGCACCGTCGAGGCGTTGAGCGAACCCTTCGACCTTGCCGGCACGAAGATCAGTATCGGCGTCAGCATCGGCATCGCGATCGCGCCGGCCGATGCCAACGACCGCACCGAACTGGCCCGCAAGGCCGGCATCGCACTTTACGAGGCGAAAGCCGCCGGCAGCGGCCGCTATGTGTTCTTCGCCGAAGCGATGGATGCCAGCATCCGCCATCGCCGCCGGATCGAGCAGGATCTTCGTGCCGCGCTGGCGGCGGGCGACCAGTTCGAAGTCCTGTACCAGCCGCTCTATGCAGCGCAATCGGGCATCATCACCGGCGCCGAGGCGCTGGTACGCTGGCATCATCCCCAGCTTGGAACGATGATGCCGGCAACCTTCATTCCCATTGCGGAAGCCACCGGCCTGATCGTGCCGCTGGGCGAATGGGTGCTCGAACGGGCGTGTGCGACCGCCGTCGGCTGGCCGATCAATTCGGTATCGGTCAACGTGTCGGCGGTGCAGCTGCGCGACGATCGGTTCGCGGACATGGTCCTGGCCATATTGGCGAGAACGGGGCTCGATCCGGCCCATCTCGAGCTCGAGATCACCGAGACCAGTTTCATCGAGAGCGCGGCCAAATGCCAGCTGCAGCTCGCCCCGCTCCGCGCCAGAGGCGTACAGATCGCACTCGACGATTTCGGCACGGGCTATTCCTCGTTCACCCATTTGCGCCATTTCGACGTCGACCGGATCAAGATCGACCAGTCCTTCGTCAGCGGCATCGACATGCGGGATGGCGGCAGCGCGATCATCCAGGCCATCGTCGACCTTGCGAAGGCGAGCGGGATGCAGGTCACCGCCGAAGGCGTGGAGACCAGGGAGCAGAGCGCGTTCCTGGCCGAGGTGGGCTGCAACGCGCTGCAGGGCTATCTGCTGTCGTGGCCGCTGGCGGTCGACCAGCTCGACGCGTTGTTCGAGAGCAGCGGCACGACCGCCGCCAGCGGCACGGTGCGAGGCGACCGCCGCGCCTTGACCGCCGCACGGACCAAGGTGAACTGAGCGATTACCGCCGCCGAAAGCGACGGCGGGACGCTCAGTTGCCGAACCGGCCCTTGAGCGCGAGCATGGCGATGGCGGCCTTGGCGGCCTCGCCGCCCTTGTCCTTGTCGGTCTTGCGCGCGCGAGCGAGCGCCTGGGCTTCGTTCTCGACCGTCAATATGCCGTTGCCGAGCGGAATGGCGTCCATCGTCAGCGCCATCAGGCCCCGCGCGCTTTCGTTCGAGACCACTTCGAAATGATAGGTCTCGCCGCGAATGACGACGCCCAGCGCGACGAAGCCGTCATAGCGCCCGGTTTCTGCCGCCATCGCGATCGCGCCGGGGACTTCGAGCGCACCCGGCACCGTCACCGTTTCGTGGACATGGCCGGCATCCTCGAGCGCGTCGCGTGCGCCTTCGAGCAGCAGATCGTTCAGATGTTCGTAGAAGCGTGCTTCGACGATCAGGAATTTGGCCATCAGCCGAGCGCCTCCGGAATCGGTCGTTCATCGACGATGTTGAGACCATAGCCCGCGAGCGCGACCAGTGTGTGGTGCGAATGGGTCAGCAGGATCATGTCGTGGATGCCGAGATCGGCGAGGATCTGCGCGCCGATGCCGTAGTCGCGCAGGTCCATGTCGGGCGCGCTGCCCGCGACGATGCTGGCCATCCGCCCCGGCACGCGGCTGGGCGCAAGCAGCACGATCACGCCCGATCCATGCTGGCCGATCGCGGTCATCGCGCGCTGGAGCTGGCGCTTGCGCTCGCCCGGCTTGCCGAGCATGTCGTCGAGGATCGAGATCGCATGGACACGTGCGAGCGTCGGCTCGCCAGGGATCACCCGGCCTTTCTGCAGGACGAGATTCTCGCTGCCATCGACCTTGTTGCGATAGGTGATCAGCTTCCAGTCGCCGCCATAATCGGAGGTGAACGGACCCTCGTTGACCTTCTCGACGAGATGGTCGTTGCGGCGGCGATAGGCGATCAGGTCGCGGATCGTGCCGATCTTGAGATTGTGACGCTGGGCAAAGGCGACGAGATCGTCGAGCCGTGCCATCGTGCCGTCGTCGTTCATGATCTCGCAGATCACGCCCGAGGGATTGAGTCCGGCGAGCCGCGACACGTCGACAGCGGCCTCGGTATGGCCGGCGCGCACCAGCACGCCACCCGGCTTGGCCACCAGCGGAAAGACGTGGCCCGGCGTGACGATATGTTCCGGACCCTTTGAGGCGTCGGTCGCGACCGCGATCGTGCGCGCGCGATCGGCGGCGGAAATGCCGGTGGTCACGCCGTCGCGCGCCTCGATCGAGACGGTGAAGGCCGTTTCATGGCGCGTGCCGTTATGACGGCTCATCAACTGCAGGCCGAGCTGGTCGACGCGCTCCTTGGCAAGCGCGAGGCAGATCAGCCCGCGGCCGTGCGTCGCCATGAAATTGACTGCGTCGGGCGTCGCCATCTGCGCGGGGATGACGAGATCGCCCTCATTCTCGCGATCCTCGTCGTCGACGAGGATGAACATGCGGCCGTTGCGCGCCTCGTCGATGATCTCGTCGGGCGACGAGAGGAAGCCGTGGCGCAGGCGGCCGAGCTCAGGATTGCTGGACATGTCGAACTTGCTCCATGCGGCCCAGATAACGGGCGAGAATGTCGATCTCGATATGCACCGCGTCCCCGGCTGCGAGAGTATCGAACGTGGTCACGGCGGCGGTGTGGGGAATGATGTTGACGCCGATCAGCACGACATCGGCCTCGTCCGCGACGGTGTTGACCGTCAGCGAGATGCCGTCGAGCGCGATCGACCCCTTGGCGGCGACATAGGGCGCGATCGCGCGCGGCGCGGCGATCGTGATCCGGTGCGAATCGCCCTCGGCCGCGATCGACGCGACGGTGCCGATATCGTCGACATGGCCGGTGACGATATGGCCGCCGAGCTCGTCGCCGACCTTCATCGCGCGTTCGAGATTGAGCCGCCCGCCCGCGGTCCAGCGGCCGGGCGCGGTGCGCGCGACGGTTTCGGCCGAGATATCGACCGCGAACCAGCCCGGTCCCTTGTCGACCACGGTCAGGCACGCGCCCGAGCAGGCGATCGACGCGCCGAGGCTCACGCCGTCCATGTCATAGGCCGTGGCGATCGTCGCGCGCAGGTCGCCGCGCTGCTCGACCGCGTCGATCCTGCCGATATCGGTGATGATCCCCGTGAACATTCAAGCCTCGCTTCGAGCGCGCTCGTAGACCTCCAGCCGGTCGCTGCCAAGCATGCGTGTGTCGGCCAGGCGCCAGCGGCCGTGTGCGTCGGCGAGCGCAGCCAGGCCGATGTCGCCGAGCGCATGCCGGCCCGCCCCGATCAGGATCGGCGCGCGATAGAGCAGCAGCCGGTCGACGAGGTCGGCGGCAAGGAACGCCGCGGCTGCGCCGGCGCCGCCTTCGACCAGCAGATGGTCGACCGCGTCGAGCGTGCCGATGGCCGCGGGTGCGGCCAGCGCCGTCCAGCCTTCGGGCGCAACCCCGCGCGTCAGGATCAGCCGGCGGGGCGATCGTGCCTCCAGTCCGGGCAACCGCACGTCGAGCTTCGGCGCATCGGCGTCGACCGTGCCGCGGCCGACGAGAATTGCTTCGGCGCGCGCGCGCTCCATATGTCCATGCGCCCGTGCGGCGGCGCCGGTGATCCACCGGCTCTCGCCCGACGCCATCGCGATGCAGCCATCGAGCGACGTGGCGAGCTTCAGCGTCACATGCGGGCGGCCGAACCGCAGCCGGGCGAGAAAGCCTTCGATCGACCGGCGCGCTTCGGCCGCATCCGGGCCGAACGACGTCGCGATTCCGGCCGCCTCGAGCCGGTGATGGCCCTTGCCGTCGGTGCGTGGATCGGGGTCGCGCAGCGCCGAGACGACGCGTGCGACGCCGGCCGCGACCAGCAGCCCCGAACAATGCGGGCCGCGCGGACTGTCATGCGCGCAGGGTTCGAGCGTGGTGTAGACGGTGGCGCCGCGTGCCTTGTCGCCGGCTTCGGCCAGCGCGATCGCCTCGGCATGCGGACGACCGCCCGGCTGGCACCAGCCGCGGCCGACGATCGCGCCGTCGCTGACGATCACGCAACCGACATTGGGATTCGGCGCGGTCCGCCCGCGCCCACGGCCGCCGAGCGCTACGGCGGCGGCCATGTAGCGGGCATCATCGCCTATGCTCGAAGGCCGAAATTCTTCGGCGGCGCTCAAAAGCCGATCTTCTCCATCTGCTTCTGCAGCTTGCGATATTGCTCGCGCTGCTCGGCCTTCCTTTTCTCCAACTCGGCCTCGGCGATGTCGCGCTTGGCCTGATCGATCTTCTGCTGCGCCTTGATCAGCGCGTCGCTTCGATCGACGTCCCAGCTTTCGACATATTGGACGTTACGGTGCCATTCCCGCTTGTGCTTGAAGTCACCGAGGAACAGCAGGCCGATGAACGCGGTCGCACCGACCGAAAGCACAGCGAACAACAGCCCGTGCCGGTGGCGGTGACCGAAGACATTGCGCAGATCGCGAAACAGGCCTCGGGGCGAGGCAGGACGGGGAAGCAGAGCCATCACGCCAAGATAGGACGGGCGGGCGGCGCACGCCAGCCCGTCCCGGTGCGGCATCAGCTTTCCATCTTGAAGCGCACGGTCATCGTCCGCCAGCTCTCGACCGGCACGCCGTCGCGCGTCGCCGGCCTGAAGCGCCAGCGGGCGAGCGCCTGCTCCTCGGTAGCGCGATAGAAGCTCGGATCGTCGGCCGCCACCTGCTGCACCTGCTTGACGCGACCGTCGGTGCCGACCAGAATCTTGACGGTGACGGCGCCTTCGGTGCCCTGCCGCTGCATCCGGCCGGGATAGGCTGGCTGCAGTGATTGGGCATAACGCGGATCGACTTCGGCGCCCTTGAAAATCGGCGTGGCTTTGGGCGGATCGGGCGTGACGATGGGTCCGGTGTCGGTGCCGATGATCGGCCCGGAGCCCAGGTCGATGTCGGGCAGCCGCTTGACCACAAAGGGCGTGTCGTCGGCCGGTGCGAGCGGCGTGACCGTATCGACTCTGGAATCCGGTGCTTCGGTCTCTGGCTTTGGCGCCCGCATCGGCGGCGGGGGCTCGGTTATAGGGTCGCGAAAGTTGAACGCTATAAAGGGCTTGTCATCCTTGGGTACGATCTTCGGTGCCATCGTGATCAGGCCCGCCAGAATCACGCCCTGGATCGCAAAGGCGGCGCCCAGCGAGACGGGCGATCGGCGGCGTCGGTTCAGAAAACCACTCTCGGTCATCACATCCTCCATCGTCGCGGCGCGCTCCGGGCGCCGACCGACAGGGATGTTACATCATTACATATCGATGTCGAGATGTAATGTGACAACATTTCAATTGGCGTAGAAAGCCCTCTACCGCTTGCGCGAAAGGGACAGCCGGCCGGTCGGCGCGGACGCGAAACGGGTGATCGCCGTCATGCAATGCCTGTCGTGTCTGTCATGGCGGTGACTTAGGGCCGGTGCACAGGGGTGGCCAGCGGCCCCTGTCCCTACACCCGATCCGTACCCCTTCCCCTGCCCGGCCACCGCCGCTAAGGGCGTTGCGGCACGAGACCGGTGGGGACGCATTTCCATGAAACTTTTGACCGGCAATTCCAACCCGCCGCTGGCGCGGGAGATTTCGGACTATCTCGAGGTCCCGCTGACCGACGTCAGCGTCCGCCGCTTCGCCGACGAGGAGGTGTTCGTCGAGATCCACGAGAATGTCCGCGGCGAGGACGTGTTCGTGATCCAGTCGACCTGTTTTCCCGCCAACGACAATCTGATGGAATTGCTGATCTGCATCGATGCGCTCAAACGCGCGTCGGCCAAGCGCATCACCGCCGTGATCCCCTATTTCGGCTATGCCCGGCAGGATCGGAAACCCGGCCCGCGCACGCCGATCTCGGCCAAGCTGGTCGCCAATCTGATCACCGTCGCCGGCGCCAACCGCGTGCTCTCGATGGATCTCCACGCCGGCCAGATCCAGGGCTTCTTCGACATCCCGACCGACAATCTCTATGCCGCACCGGTGATGTCGGCGGACATCCAGGCGCGCTTCGGCGGCAAGAATCTGATGGTGGTCTCGCCCGACGTCGGCGGCGTGGTGCGCGCCCGCGCACTCGCCAAGCGGCTCAATAACGCGCCGCTCGCGATCGTCGACAAGCGCCGCGAGCGCGCCGGCGAATCGGAGGTGATGAACATCATCGGCGACGTCGCGGGCCGCTATTGCATCCTGATCGACGACATCGTCGATTCGGCCGGCACGCTGTGCAACGCGGCCGCGGCGCTGACCGAAGCGGGCGCCGAGGCGGTCGTCGCCTATGTCAGCCATGGCGTGCTCTCGGGCGGCGCGGTCGCCCGGGTCGAGGGATCGGCGCTGCTCGAACTGGTCATCACCGATTCGATCGGCCCGCCCGACGCGGTGCGCGACGCGAAGAAGATCCGCCATCTGCCGGTCGCGCCGTTGCTCGCCGAGGCGATCAAGCGGATTGCGGACGAAAGCTCGGTCTCGTCGCTGTTCGATTGAAGGCGGACTGCCGAAGCAGGGCGACTCCCTTGATGGACGGGCCGAATCCGCGCGAAGCCTAGCGGACGGCGGGCGGCTGGGCTACGCTCCGGACCATGGTCACAGAGAATGATATTGCGCTGGCCGGTCGGCTGGCCGACGCTGCCGGCGCCGCGATCCGCCCCTTCTTCCGCGCGCGCTACGACATCGAGACCAAGAGCGACCGATCGCCGGTGACCGAGGCCGACCGCGCAGCCGAGGCGGCGATCCGCACCATTCTTGCCGTCGAACGCCCGGCCGACGGCATCATCGGCGAGGAATATGGCATCGAGCGCGGCGATGCCGAGCGGGTGTGGGTGCTCGATCCGATCGACGGCACGCGCGCCTTCATCGGCGGGCGGCCGATCTTCGGGACCCTGATCGCGCTGCTCGTGGCCGGCGTCCCGGTGCTGGGCATCATCGACCAGCCGATCAGCGGCGAACGCTGGGTGGGCGCGCGCGGACGGCCGACCTTGTTCCAGGGCAAGCCGGCGATCACGCGCACCTGCCCGATCATCCCCTCCGCTCTGTTCGCGACCACCGCGCCCTGGCTGTTCGACGAGGTCGGCGGCCACTGGTTCGAGACGTTGCGCGCGCATTGCCGCGACACGCTGCTGGGCGGCGACTGCTATAATTATGGGCTGGTCGCGTCCGGCCATATCGACCTCGTCGTCGAACAGGGGCTGAAACTCTATGATTTCGCCGCGCTCGTGCCGGTGGTCGAAGGCGCCGGCGGGCGGATGTGCGACTGGTCGGGCCGGCCGCTGAACGGCGCGAGCGACGGTCGCGTGATCGCCGTCGGCGATCCGGCGCTGGCCGATGCGGTGCTCGCCATACTGGGCTGAATGCGCGGTACCACCGATTATGGAATTGCGTCGGCGCATTATCGGCCATATTCCCCCTGAGTCGCTATTCTCGTGTTCATTTCGTCAAAGCGAGGAGGAGGGGGTCTTCGCAGCGCATGCCGGCAACCGATCCGTTCATCACTGCGACCATCGGCGGACTCGAAACCCGTTTCAGCATCGAGCGGCTGGGCGTGTGCCGGATCGGCCGCAGCCCGCATTCGACGATCATCCTCGACGACCAGGTGGCGTCGCGCGATCATGCGATGATTCGTCGCGACGCGACCGGCTATTGCATCCTGTCCGACAGCGGCAGCCGCAACGGCACGATGCTCAACGGCCGGCAGGTCACCACGCCGACGCGGCTGGGCGACGAGGACGTGATCCGCATCGGCCTGCAGGAGCTGCTGTTCCACCAGCCCGAACCGTCGACCGCGATGCGCATGCCCGAGGCGCCGGCGACGGCGACGATGATCCACCTCGCCAACAGCCTGATCAGCGTGCTGGTCGCGGATCTGCGCGGCTATACCGTGCTGTCGCGCGAGCTGGGCGAAGCGCGCATCTCGACGCTGATGAGCGAGATCTTCCGCGAGACCGGCGAACTGCTGTTCCGCAACAAGAGCTGGTCGCAGAAATATATCGGCGACGCGGTGATGGCCGTGTGGCTGCATCCCAACGGGACGGTGATGCCCGACGAGTTCGCCGCGATCATCGACACGATCGCCGAACTCCGGCTGATCATGGAGCCGATGCAGGCGAAATATGATCTGCCGCGCGCGCTCGCCTTCGGCGCCTCGATCAACACCGGTTTCGCCCAGATCGGCAATATGGGCAGTTCGGCGATCTCCGACTTCACCGCGCTGGGCGACACCGTCAACAAGGCATTCCGGCTGGAGACCGCCTGCAAGGAGCTGGGCTGCGACATCGTGATCGGCAAGGCGGCGCTCGACATGCTGATCGCGCCGATCGCGCCCGCGATCAGACCGCCGGCGAGCCATGTGATGATCAAGGGCTATGACGCACCCGAGACCGTCTACCGGCTGATGTTCAGCGATCTGCCGCGGCTGGCCACTTTGGTGATGACGGGCAGCGACGGACCCGCCACCGAGCCCGCCGACTCGTGACGGGTCCCGAATTCAGTCCAGTCGCGGTCAAGCCGGCGGCGCCAGTGCGATCCTGACGACGACGGCGCTGACATTGTCCGGCGCGCCGCGATCGAGCGCGAGCCGCAGCAGCGCATCCGCCGCCCCCGACGGATCGGTGGTGCACAGGCGATCGGCGATCTCGATTTCGGTGACGATGTCGCTGAGACCGTCACTGCAGATCAGGAACATGTCTTCGGGTTCGGCGCTGGTCCCGAAGCTGCCGGGCTGAAGCTTGACGTTGACGCCGACCGAGCGGCTGAGCCTGTGCGCCAAACCGTGGCGGCGCGACTCCTCGAACGTCAGCGCGCCGCGATCGACCAGGTCTTGGACGAGGCTGTGATCGTGCGTCAGCAGGTCGAGCCGGCCGCGGCGGCGGCGATAGACGCGGCTGTCGCCCACCCAGATCCCGCTGATTCGCTGACCGTCGAACAGCAAGGCCGCAACGGTCGACCCCATCGTCATGCCGCTGTGGGTTGCGGCGAGGACGATCTCGGCATTGCCGGCGGCGAGCGCGCGGTCGAGCGCGTCGACCTGGTCGACAGCCTGTGTCGCCAGCCGCGCCAGCGTTTCGACGACCGTCGCCGACGCCCAGATCCCGCCGCGATCGCCGCCCATGCCATCGGCGACCGCCCAGATCCCGAGATCGTCGCGTGCCAGGATCGCATCCTCATTGATCGCCCGCCGGCCGGGATGCGTGCGCCCCGCCGACGAGATGACGACATGCCTCATCGCATTCCCACCCGGCCCCCATTACGGCCACGACGGCGATGATAACGATCAATGGTTAGGACGGGTTGAACGCCCTGCATCAGAAGATGCCGAGGAATTTCTTTTTCTGACGCGCCTCGGAGGCTTTGCTGCGCCCGCCATCCTCGCTCTTCGCCGTCGTCCCCTTGCCGACATCGTCGCGCGGCTTGCCCTTGGTGGTGCGCTGCGCGGTCGCATGCGCGCCGGCCAGCACCGGTCCGCACGCGGCAGACTTGGCGTCCCCGACGTCGACGAAGGCGAGGACGGCGGCGACCGGACTCGCCACGACCGCCAGGCCGATGCCGGCGCCCGCCCGCGCGAGGAGTTGCTTGCTGATCGGATCGAAGCCCGGCTTGGCGAAATAGCCTTTGATCCCGACCGGCGACTGGCCGGCGAACAGGCTGAACTTCTTCGAATCGGCGCGGAAGGCGAGGTCCATCGACTCGTTCTTGAAGCTGAAGCCACCGCGGCCGAGCATCACATTCTTCTGCGTGTCGATCAGGATCGGATCGGCGGCGGCGATGCCGTCGCGCACGGTGAAGGCGACGAGACCGCAATTGATCTCGACCGGCTTTTTCAGCTTCTTCTGGAACATCTTCCACACGAACGTGCCGACATCGAGCTCGCTGAGCTGGATGTTGCGTGTCCAGAACGTTCCCTTGGGCAGGATGAACGCGATCCGGCCATTGGCGCTGGCGAGCGATTCCTGCACGCTGTTGCCGGTGCCGGTCATCTTGATCCGCGCCTTGACCGTACCGGTCGTGCCCGATTCCTCGACGCCGAACCCGGCGAGCAGCACGCCGAGCGGCGTCGGCGACAGGCGGATGTCATAATCGGTAAACACCGGATTGCGCCGCGCATCGATGATGATGTCCGATGCGACATGGCCGCGGGCCATGTCGAAGGTCAGCGGCGACAGCTTCAACAGGCTCTTGTTCAGATCGAGCGTCAGCGCGATGTTCGAGACCGGCAGGCTCTCGGCCCGCACCCGGCGGACGGTGTAATCGACATGGGCGTCGAACGCCCTGACCGCATCGAGCCGCAGCCTCGCGTCGGGCAGGATGCGCGGGGTACCATTGACCTTGCGCACGATCGCGGCGGCGCCCTTCGCGGCTTCGTCGGGATTGTAGCCGATGAACGGCGCGACATCGATGATGTCGACGGTCTGAGTCGCGAGATCGGCATCGAGCATCACGCGGCTGTCGGGCATGGTGATCGTCATCCGGCCGGCGAGATCGCTCCGGCCGAACATGCCGCGGATGTGCGTGAACTTCCATGCGCCGCCGTCCTTGGTCAGATGCGACACGAAGCGATAGGCGCGGGTATCGGGCACGGCGACGCCGATGATGTCGAACAGCAGGCGGGCATTGGGACCGCGCACGCCCATGCTGAGGTCGGCGCCTTCGAGCCGGGTCGGCCCGGCGAGCGTGCCCGCCACCGTCATCCGCGTCGGCCCGGTGTTGGCGGCGAGCGCGAACCGGTTGCGCCCGCCGGCGACCGTCTCGTTGGGCGACATCAGGCTGCCGGACAGATTGAACGGCCGCCCGCGCGCCGTGCCGCCGCCCGAGAAGCGGATATCCTCGGCGAATTTCGTGTCGGTCGCCTTGACCGTCTCCACCTTGATGTCCGCCGCGATGCGCATCACCGGATCGCGATAGCGGATGTCGGTGCCGGCAATCAGCCCCCGCCGGATCAACGGCAGTTCGAGCGGCTCGCCCTTCGCGTTCGGATCGCCGAACGTCCAGGTGTTGCGCTTCGCCTGCGCGTCCCACTCCAGATCGACGTCGCCATTGATCATGTCGAGCCAGTTCACGCGCTTGCGGCCGAACAGCATCGTGAAGGTGGAGAGGTTGGTATCGACCTTGTCGGTTGAGAAGAAGGTCGGCCGCGACGCCCAGGCCGGGTTCGAGACGGTGAGTCCCTCGGCGTAGAATTTGATGTTTACGGGATTGAAGTAGAGCTGGAAGTCGCCGGCGACCTTGACGTCGCGCTCGGACAGACGGCTCGCGACGGTCTCGAACGGGTGGCGCAGGAAGCGGCCCTTGGTGATGTAGAGCACGGCCCAGGCAAGCACGATCAGGCCGACGATCGTCGCCAGCACCGAGACGATGGCTGCGATCGGCGCGGGCGGGGTGCGGCGGATCGCGGTGGTGCCTGTGCCTGAGCTGCCGGGGCGCGCGTCGTGCCGTGCCGCCGCCTTCCTGGCGGCCGCGTCCAGCGCATCATCGTTGACGCGCAGTAAAGGATCGGCTTCGGCCATCTGAAGCAAACCCGCGACGGACCGAGTCGTTCCGATTCCGATTCGCGCGGTTGCAATTCGACCGCGCTTCGCTTAAGCGCCCCGCTTTCCGCGATTCAAGGGATTGTCCGGCTCAAATGGGCTGCCGAGGCCATCCGCGATCGTCGATCATAAGGAGACGAAAATGCCCAAGCTCAAGACCAAGAGCGGTGTGAAGAAACGCTTCAAGATCACCGCGACCGGCAAGATCAAGCATGGCGTGGCCGGCAAGCGGCACCGTCTGATCAGCCACAACGGCAAATATATCCGCCAGAACCGCGGCACCTCTGTCCTGTCCGACGCCGATGTGGCGACGGTCAAGGCGTGGGCCCCCTACGGCCTGCGTTGAGGAGACATAAGATATGGCACGCGTAAAACGCGGTACGACGACGCGGGCGAAGCATACCCGCATCCTCGACCAGGCGAAGGGCTATTACGGCCGTCGCAAGAACACCATCCGCATCGCCCGTCAGGCCGTGGAGAAGGCGGGACAATACGCCTATCGCGACCGCAAGGTGAACAAGCGCAACTTCCGCGCACTCTGGATCCAGCGCATCAACGCCGCTGTCCGCGCCGAGGGCCTGACCTACGGCGTGTTCATGCACGGCCTGAAGCTGGCCGGCATCGATCTCGACCGCAAGGTGCTGGCCGACATCGCTATGCACGAAGGCGACGCGTTTAGCGCCATCATCGCGCAGGCGAAGGCCGCGCTGCCGGAGGGTGCCCGGGTTTCGGCCTGAACCTTCGACAGGGTGATCGAGCCAGAGGGCGCGGGCGGCTTTGCTTCCCGCGCCCTTTGCTTTTAATCACCACCCCTCCCGTCATTCCCGCGAAGGCGGAAACCCATTAACGCCGAAGCTGACGGTTTTTGGGGCGTGGGATGACGGTCGCAAAGCGGATGCGCGCTGCGACATGCAACCATCCAACCCGCAAGATGAACACGAAGAATGGGTGACATGACCGACCTCGATACGCTGAAATCATCGCTGCTGGCCGAGATCGACGCCACCGACACCCCCGATGCGATCGAGGTGGTGCGCGTCCGGGCGCTGGGCAAGGCGAGTCCGATCGCGGCGCTGATGAAGACGCTGGGCGGGATGTCGCCCGACGAGCGGCAGCAGCAGGCGCCGCGGATCCAGGGGCTGCGCGGCGCGGTCAGCGATGCGATCGCGGCGCGCAAGGCCGCGCTGGAAGCGGCCGCGCTCGACGCCAGGCTCGCCGCCGAGCGGATCGATCTCACCTTGCCGGCGGCCGAGACGCCGCGCGGATCGGTCCATCCGGTCAGCCAGGTCATGGACGAACTCGCCGAGATCTTCGCCGATCTCGGCTTCGCGGTCGCGACCGGCCCCGAGATCGAGGACGACTGGCATAATTTCACCGCGCTCAACATCCCCGAGAGCCATCCGGCGCGGGCGATGCACGACACTTTCTATTTCCCCGATGGCGATCCGGCCAAGCGCAAGATGCTGCTGCGCACGCACACTTCGCCGGTGCAGATCCGGACGATGCTCAAACAGGCGCCGCCGATCCGCATCATCGCGCCCGGCCGCACCTATCGTTCCGATTCGGACGCGACCCATACGCCGATGTTCCACCAGGTCGAGGGGCTGGTGATCGATCGCGGCATCCACATGGGCCATCTGAAGTGGACGCTCGAGACCTTCGTGAAGGCCTATTTCGAGCGTGACGACATCGTGCTGCGCATGCGCCCGAGCTATTTCCCCTTCACCGAGCCTTCGGCAGAGGTCGATGTCGGCTACACGCTCGACAAGGGCCGGCGCGTGATCGGCGGCGCCACGCCCGACGGCTGGATGGAGATCCTCGGCTCGGGCATGGTCCACCCCAAGGTGATCGCCGCCTGCGGGCTCGACCCCGACGAATGGCAGGGCTTCGCGTTCGGCTGCGGCATCGATCGGCTGGCGATGCTCAAATATGGCATGGACGATCTGCGCGCCTTCTTCGACGGCGACCTGCGCTGGCTGAAACATTATGGCTTCGCCGCGCTCGACGTGCCCACTTTGTCCGGAGGAGTCGGGGCATGAAGTTCACCCTGAGCTGGCTCAAATCGCATCTCGATACGCAGGCGACCGCCGATCAGGTGGCCGACGCGCTGACGCGGATCGGCCTCGAGGTCGAGGGTATCGACAATCCGGCCAAGGCGCTCGCCCCGTTCCGCATCGCCAAAGTGCTGACGGCGGAGCGCCATCCGCAGGCCGACAAGCTGCAGGTGCTCAGCGTCGACGCCGGAGACGGCCCGATGCAGGTCGTCTGCGGCGCGCCCAATGCCCGCGCCGGCCTGGTCGGCGTGTTCGGCGCGCCGGGGGCGTATGTGCCCGGCAGCGGGATCACGCTGAAGGTCGCCGAGATCCGCGGCGTCGTTTCGAACGGCATGATGTGTTCGGTGCGCGAACTCGAGCTCGGCGACGAGCATGACGGCATCATCGAACTGGCGGCGGACGCGCCGGTCGGCGCGACCTATGCCGACTGGGCCGGCCTCGACGATCCGGTGTTCGACGTCGCGATCACGCCCAACCGGCAGGATTGCATGGGCGTACGCGGCATCGCGCGCGATCTGGCGGCCGCGGGACTCGGCACGCTGAAGCCGCTGGCGGTGGCGCCGGTGACGGGCGACGGACCTGGCCCCGATGTGCGCACCGACGATCCGGCGGGCTGCCCGGCCTTCTACGGCCAGTCGGTGACCGGCGTGACCAATGGCGCGGCGCCCTCATGGATGGCGAAGCGGCTGAAGGCGATCGGGCAGAAGCCGATCAGCGCGCTGGTCGACATCACCAACTATGTGATGATCGATCTCGGCCGGCCGCTGCACGTCTATGACAAGGCGAAGCTGTCGGGCGGGCTGGTCGCGCGCAAGGCAGTGGCGGGCGAGACCGTGCTGGCGCTCAACGGCAAGACCTACACGCTCGATCCATCGATGACGGTGATCGCCGACGAGGCGCAGGTTCACGACATCGGCGGCATCATGGGCGGCGAGGATTCGGGCGTGTCCGAGACGACCACCGACGTCGTGATCGAATGCGCGTTTTTCGATCCAGAGGGGATCGCGAAGACCGGGCAGAAGCTCGGGCTGACGAGCGATGCGCGCAGCCGGTTCGAGCGCGGCGTCGATCCGGCCTTCCTCGATGATGGCCTGGCGATCGCGTGCGCGATGGTGCTCGACATCTGCGGCGGCACTGCGAGCAGGGTGACTCGGGCTGGGACTCCCCCGGTGACGGCGAAGATCGTCGACTATAATCCCGGTCATGCCGAGCGGCTGGGCGGAGTCATGGTCCAGCCTGCCACGCAGAAGGCGATTTTGGTCAGCCTTGGCTTTGGTGTGTCCGGCGACGCACCGTGGCAGGTTTCGGTGCCGTCGTGGCGCCGCGACGTCGATGGATCGGCGGATCTCGTCGAGGAGGTGGTGCGGATCACCGGGCTCGACGCCGTGCCGTCGACACCGTTGCCGCGTGCGCCGGGCGTCGCGCGGCCGACGGCGACGGCGGAACAGCTCGTCGAGCGCCAGGTCCGGCGCGCGGCGGCGGCGCGCGGACTCAACGAGGCGGTGACGTGGAGCTTCATCTCGGAGGCCGAGGCAGCGGCGTTCGGCGGCGGCGCGTGGACGCTCGCCAATCCGATCAGCGAGGATCTGAAGGTCATGCGGCCGTCGCTGCTGCCCGGCCTGCTGGCGGCGGCGGCGCGCAACGCCAATCGCGGCGCGACGGCGATGCGGCTGTTCGAACTCGGCCGGCGCTACCTCCCCGATGCCGAGCGCCCGACGGTCGCGCTGCTGCTGGCCGGCGAACGGTCGCCGCGCCACTGGCAGAGCGGCAAGGCACGGCGCTTCGACGCCTTTGACGCCAAGGCAGAGGCGCTGGCGCTGCTGGCGGCGGCCGGCGCGCCGGTCGACAATCTCCAGGTGATGGGTGACGCCGGCGCGGTCTATCATCCCGGCCAGTCGGGCACGCTGCGGCTGGGACCGAAGACGATCCTCGCCGCGTTCGGGACCTTGCATCCGACGACGCTGAAGGCGTTCGACCTCGACGGACCGGTCGCGGCGGCGGAGATTTTCCTCGACGCGATCCCCGCCAAACGCGGCGGCGCGACGCGGATGCGCAGTGCCTATGCGCCGCCGGCGCTGCAGCCGGTGACGCGCGACTTCGCCTTCCTGCTGCCGCGCGACACCGCGGCCGACACGCTGCTGCGCGCGGTGAAGGGCGCCGACAAGATCGCGATCGCATCGGCACGGCTGTTCGACCTGTTCGAAGGCCCGGGCGTGCCCGAGGGCGAGAAGTCGATCGCGATCGAAGTGGTGCTGCAGCCCGGCGCGAAGAGCTTCACCGACGAGGAGCTCAAGACGGTGTCCGACCGGATCGTCGCGGCCGCCGCCAAGGCCGGGGCGCGGCTGCGCGGATGAGCGACGATGTCCTCATCGCCGGCTCGAGGTTGACGGCGACGATCTCGCCGCTCGGTGGCGAGCTGCGATCGTTGCGCGATGGCGAGGGCCGAGACTTGCTGTGGGACGGCGATCCGGCGTTCTGGACCGGTCGGGCACCGTTGCTGTTCCCGATCGTCGGCCGGCTGAACGGTGACTGCTACCGGCTCGACGGACAGGACTATCCCCTGCCGCAGCACGGCTTCGCGCGGCGCCGTCCGTTTATTCTGGTGGAGCGGGATGCGGGGCGTGCGCTGTTCCGGCTCGAAGCCGATGATGCGACGCGCGCGGTCTATCCGTTCGCGTTTGCGCTCGACGCCGATTATGCGATCGACGAATCGACGCTGACGATGGCGATCACCGTCCGCAACACCGGCGACGTGCCGATGCCGGCGAGTTTCGGCTATCACCCCGCTTTCCGCTGGCCCCTGCCCTACGGCCAGCCGCGCGACGCGCATTACATCCGTTTCGAGCAGCCCGAGCCGGCGACTTTGTGCGCGCTGTCGGCCGACGGGCTGATCGCATCGGACGATCGGCCGACACCGGTCGTCGGCGATACGCTGCGTCTGACCGACGATCTGTTCGCGCAGGACGCCTTGATCTGGAAGACACTGAACAGCCGCCGGCTGGTCTATGGCGCCGATGACGAACCGCAGCTCGACATCGCCTTCCCCGACACGCCGTGGCTCGGGCTGTGGTCCAAACCCGGCGCGGGCTATGTCTGCATCGAACCGTGGGCGGGCAGCGCCGATCCCGCCGGCTTCGCCGGTGAGCTCCGGGGCAAGCCGGGGATCATGATGCTGGCACCGGGCGAAACGCGGGAATTTCGGATGAACGTCACGCTTGTCGAAAGCTGATCCGATCGTGATCACGGTGATTGCCGGTGACATGCATCGGGGGCTGGCGCCCGGCCGCCGACATCATGATAAACGATCATCGTCGGTGGGGAACTTCTGGCATGCTGCGATTCGATCGACTGAGTGCCGCTATTTTGGCCGCTTTTGCGCTACTCGCGAGCATCTCGGCCCGTGCGGATCCGTCCCCGACGAACGTAACCAGCTTCACGGCGGAAATGGCGAAGCGCCTTCAGGTCGCAGCGCCGGCGGCGCGCGTCGTGATCGGAGGACCACTGACCTTAGTGGCCAAGGACGGCCCGCTCAAGGACGGCCAGATCAATCTCGACCGTGCATATGCCTTCTGCGCTACCAACCCAGCCGACGACTGCGAATCGAACAAGACCGCCTTCATCGCGTCCGCCGCCGACATCCTGACCTATGAGGAGAAGCAGACCGCCGACGTGTTGATCACGACGGTGCGCGGCAGCGACTATTGCGATCAGATGGCACGGACGGCCAAGGGTGCCGAAGTACCGCAACGGTTCCTGATGCGGCCGATCGCCGAGGGCCTCTGCGCCGCGCTGATGTTCGACTATCCGCGCAGTTCGCGCTGGGCGCGCGACATCGACATCGCAGAACTCGGCATGACCGAGGACGATGCATGGGCGCGCGGCGCGCGCCAAGTGCTGGCCAACCTTCCACGCCTGTCGGAGACGGAGGGCGCCGGGACAGAACCGGTGACGATCGCCGATCGCGAGCATATCCCGAGCCTGATGCTCGACGACGAGGAATGGGCGAAGATCGAGAAGATTGCCGGCGGCCCACTGATCGTCACGATCGCAGACGAGCGACTGATGGTGGTGATCCCCGCCTCGCGCACGTTCGACATCGCGGCGCTTCGGGAGGCGACGCAACGTTCCTACGACCAGGCCAGCCGCGGCATCTCGACCCGGATCTACCGGCGGAACGGCGGCGGCTGGGAGGTCGTCGAGTGATACACAGCCGGCAGCCGACATTTGATCTCCGCAACGATCCTTGCATCGTCGCGATCGAGCCGAAGACAACCATATCTGGATGGTTGTGACACCGACCGGGACTGACGTCGTTCGTCGAAAACACAGGCAGGCCGGGGTTGCCTGCAACCGAGCAATAGTTACAGCCGCGACCAATTCCGTTGGAGTACGCTCATGCGCGCGCTGTTCGTCGCCTTCCTCGCCTTTGCCTTTCTGTCGGTTCCGGCCGCGGCGCAGGACGTCCCGATCGGCAAATTGCCACCCGGCGCGACGCCGACCGCCTATCGCCTCGACCTGACGATCGACCCCGAGGCCGCGCACTTCCAAGGCCATACCGAGATCGACGTGACGCTCGACAAGGCGACGTCCGGCCTGTTCCTCCACGGCCACGGCCTCAAGGTGTCGAAGGCAGTGGCACGGGTCGGCGGCAGGACCGTCGCTGCGACCTATGCCGAGGTCAACGACAAGCTCGGCGTCGTGCGGCTGAACTTCGCGACGCCGCTGCCGGCCGGCAAGGTCGTGTTGAGCTTCGACTATGACGCGCCGTTCGGCGACGGACCGGCCGGCCTCTACCGCGTCAAGGTGGGCGACATCCATTATGCCTGGACGCAGTTCGAGGCGATCGACGCGCGCGCCGCCTTCCCCGGCTTCGACGAACCCGGCTTCAAGACGCCGTTCACCGTCCGGCTGACCACGCCGAAGGGGCTGGTTGCGATCAGCAACGGTGCCGAGATCAGCGCGACGCCGAATGGCAAGCTCGTCACGCACAGCTATGCGACGACCGAGAAGCTGCCGACCTATCTGGTCGCCTTCGCGGTCGGCCAGTTCGACGTCGTCTCGGGCAGCGTCCCGCCGACGCCGCAGCGCGCGACGCCGTTGCCGATCCGGATCGTCGCGACCAAGGGCCAAGGCAAGGATCTGGCCTATGCGCTCGCCGAGACGCCGCGGATCGTGCAATTGCTCGAGGCCTATTTCGACAGCCCCTTCCCGTTCGCCAAGCTCGATCAGATCGCGTCGCCGGTGATGGGTGGCGCGATGGAGAATGCCGGCGCAGTCGTTTACGACGACACCTTGCTGGTGCTGGGCGACGATGCGCCGGTCCACCAGAAGCAGGGCTTCGGCATGGTCGTCGCGCACGAACTCGCGCACCAGTGGTTCGGCGACCTCGTGACGCCGGCATGGTGGGACGACATCTGGCTCAACGAGAGCTTCGCCAACTGGATGGGTTATCGCATCGCCTCCGAATGGCGCCCCGAACTCAACATCCAGCTCGGCGCGATCGACGAGGCGCTGACGGCGATGAACACCGACGCGCTCAAGGTCGGCCGGCCGATCCGCCAGCCGATCACCGATTCGGGCGAGATCGACAGCGCGTTCGACGCGATCACCTATGGCAAGGGTGGCCAGGTGATCGACATGACCGCCAATTACATGGGCGGCGACGCCTTCCAGAAGGGCGTGCGCATCCACCTGCAGAAATATGCGCGCGGCAACGCCACCACCGACGAATTCTTCACCTCGCTGTCGCAAGGCGCCGGCGATCCGCGGCTGGTGTCGGCGATGCGCGGCTTCATCGAAGAGCAGGGCGTACCGGTGGTCGACGTCAAGAGTGCGGGCGATACGCTGTCGGTCACGCAGAAGCGCTACGCCGCGCTGGGCAGCACGGGCGTTCCCGATACGCAGTGGGTGATTCCGTTCTGCGTCAGCCGCGGCGGCGCGAAGAGCTGCGCGCTGATCGACAAGCCGGCGATGAACGTCACCGTCGAGGGCAGCGGCCCGGTCATGCCCAATGCCGGCGGGCGCGGCTATTACCGCTTCGACCTGTCCGATGCCGATTGGGCGGCCTTGATCGCTTCGGGCACGAAGCTGCCGGCCGGCGAGGCGCTGGCGGCGACCGACAGCCTGTGGGCGAGTTTCCGGGCCGGCCATGCCAGCCCCGCGCGGCTGGTCGAGGCGGCGCGCATCCTGGCAAAGCATAGCGATTCGTCGGTCGCGGTCGATGGCGGCGAGCGACTCGCCGGATTGCGCACGCGCGGTCTGGTCACCGCCGCCAACGCCAAAGCGTTCCAGGCACTGATGGGGTCGATCTACGGTCCGCGGCTGAAGGCGATCGGCTTCAATCCGAAGCGCGGCTCGCAGGCGGCGGACGATCCCGACCGGCAATCCTATCGCAACGCGCTGATCGGCCTCGTTGCCAATGATGCGCGCGATCCGGGCACCCGCGCGGTGCTGGACACGGCGGCGGTCGCCTATTTGAACGGCGATGCCGCCGCGCTCGACCCGGCGTTCCTGCGCACCGCGTTGGGCGTCCACGTCGAAGAGCGCGGCCTGGCCGCGGCGAAGGCGGTCTATGCGAAAGCGGTCGCCTCGCAAGACGCGATGTTCCGCGCGGCGGCGCTGGGTGCGGTCGCGGGTTCCGGCGACATGCCGACGGCGCAATGGGTGCTCGGCCGGATCGACGATCCGGCGTTGCGCGCGACCGAGAAGGTCGCGATCGTCGCCGGTCTCGCCCGGCCGGCCGAAACCCAGACGCTGGCGATCGACTGGCTGAAGGCGAACATGGACCGGCTGATGAAGGGCACCAATCTCAGCAGCGTCAGCCAGCTGTTCGCGATCCCGGGCAATCTCTGCTCGGTCGCCGACGCCGATTCGGTCGAGGCGCTGCTGCGGCCGAAAGTGACGGCGATGGGCCGCGGGCAATTGTCGCTCGATCGCATCGTCGAGCGCGTCCGCGCCTGCGGTCAGCTCAAGGATGCGCGCGGCGCCGAAATCAACGCGGCGATCGGCGGGCGCTGATCGCCGGCACCGGCCAGGTCATTCGACCCAGTCGGCGCGCAGCGGCCTGGCGGCCAGCGCCATCAGCAGCGCCGCCAGCAGATAGAAGACCAGCGCCGCGAGCATCGCGTAGCTGAGCGCGGCGGAACCATAGCGCGCGGTCAACCCATCCGAGAGCGCGCCGAGCACGAAGGTGCCGCCACCGATGCCGACGAGATTGTTGATCAGCAGGAAGCTGGCGGACGCGGTCGCGCGCATCGGCGCCGGCACGAGATGCTGGACGGCGGTCAGCACCGGCCCCAGCCAGACATAAGCCAGCGCCTGCGGGATCAGGAACAGCGCGAAGGCGAGCGGCACCGAGCCTGACAGGATGCCGGCGGCGAATAAAGGCACCGCCAGCACGAACGCCCATGCCGGCAGCCGTGCGAAATTGGCGCGGTCGCGCGACCCCAGCCGATCGCCGAGCAGGCCGCCGCCGAGCACGCCGGCGGTGCCACCGATCAGCAGCACGCCGCCGTAGAACCAGGATGTGTGGGTCAGATCGAGGCCGAAGCTGCGCTGGAGCAGTTGCGGAAACCAGAAGGCGAAGCCGTAGCCGAGCATCGAGCTCGATGCGGCGCCGAGCGCGAGCAGCCAGAAGCTTCGTTTGGCGGCAAGAATCCGGAAGACCTGCGCCATCGGCACGCGCGCATCGACGGCAGGCCGCGCCGGCTCGCGCACGACCAGCCGGAACAAGGGCGCGATGACGACGCCCGCCAGGCCGACGACGACGAACGCCATCCGCCAGTCGACCCGAACCGCGATCCATGCGCCGAACAGGACGCCCAGCGCCGCGCCGAGCGGAATGCCGAGCGAATAGACCGCGAGCGCGCGGGCACGTTCCCCGGGTGGGAAGTAATCGGCGATCAGCGCATAGGACGGCGCGACGCCGCCCGCTTCGCCGACGCCGACCCCGAGCCGCGCGAGGAACATCGACCAGAAGCCGGTCGCCGCGCCGCACAGGGCGGTGAAGCCGCTCCACACCGCGAGCGAACCGGTGATCACCCACGACCGGCTGGTGCGGTCGGCGAGCAGGGCCAGCGGCACCGCCATCGTCGAATAGAGGATTGCGAAGGCGAGGCCACCGAGCAGACCGAGCCGGGTGTCGCTGAGCGCGAGTTCGGCCTTGATCGGGCCTGCGAGGATGCCCAGGATCTGCCGGTCGATGAAGTTGAAGGTGTAGACCAGCAACAGCATGGCGAGGATGGCGAAGCGATAGCGGCGGGAAGCCGGGGCAGTCATCTCGTCGATTCCTCTTCTCCCCTCCCGCTTGCGGGAGGGGTCGGGGGAGGGCCTGTCGGCCGCCCCAAATGGGGTATCCAGAAAGCGGACACGCCCTCCCCCAGCCCCTCCCGCGAGCGGGAGGGGAGTGATCAGAACTTCAGCCCGAAGGTCGCGAACACCTGGCGCGGGTTGCCGTAGAAGGCGGTCACGACGCCCTCGCGGCCCAATGTCGGGGTGATGTTGCCCTGCGCGTTCAGGATCGGCGCGCCGGTCGTGGGGTTGGTCGCCGCGAACTGATAGCCCGAAGTGATATATTGCTTGTCGGTCAGGTTCTTGCCGTGGACGCCGAACGAATAGCGGCCGCTGTCCGAGGTCCAGACGAGGCTGGCGTCGAGCAGGGCATAGCCCTTCTGGTCGAGGAACGGACTCGGCGTCTCGAACTGGTTGGTCTTGCTGCGCCAGGACAGCCCGGTCGAGGCGTTGACCAGGCCCGACGCCACCGGCACGCTGGCATCAATGCTCCCCGACAGCGTCCATTCAGGCGTGTTCTGGATCGCGCGGAACTTCGACACATCGACGCCGAGATTGTTGATGAATTTGCGATACTTCCCGTCGATATAACCGAGCGCGCCGTTGAAGTTCAGCGCCGAACCGCTGCCGGCGAAGTCGCGGGCGAGCCCGGCATAAAGCTCGAACTCGACGCCCTTCATCCGCGCCTTGGCGGCGTTGGTGGTGACGCCGATGAACGTATCGAAAATGCCGTCGCCGTTCGAATCGAAGCCCGCCGATCCGGGGATCTGGACGTCCTTGTAATCGGCATAGAAGCCGGTCAGCGCGAGACGGACGCGCCGGTCGAACATCGATGCCTTCCAGCCGATCTCATAGCTGTCGACCTTTTCGGGATCGAACGACAGGAAGTCGTAGATCTCGTCATAGCTCTTCACGCCGTCGCGATTGGTATCGGGCGCGGCGGTGGAGAGTCCACGCGGATCGAACCCGCCGCCCTTGAAACCCTTCGAGTAGGACGCATAGATCGTGTGGTCCGGGGTCGGCTTGAAGCTGATCGAGGCGCGTGGCGTGAACTCCTTGAAGGTCGCCTTGCCGCGGAAGTTGGACGTGGTCGCGAGGACGACGGGCGTGCCGCCGAATTCGGCCGACGTCCCCAGCTTGGTCTGGCGCAGGATGGTCGAATCGCGCTTGTCGTTGGTGAAGCGGCCGCCGACCGAGATCGCGATCTGGTCGGTCACGTCATAGGTGAAGTCGCCGAACACCGACCAGGTGTCGGTCAGGACATTGCCGGCCGTATAGGCGTTGAGACCCGCCACGGTGGTCGAGAGCAGCACGTCGAACGCGGTCGAGGCCTTGGCGTCGAGATAATAGAAGCCGACGAGGCCCTTCAGCTTCTCGCCCTCGTAGAGCAGCTGGAATTCCTGGCTGATCTGCTCGTTGCGATAGACTGCCGGCACGTCGACATCGACCGCGGGCAGGGCGTCGAAGTCGATCGGGGTGAAGCTGGTATCCTTGCGCCACGCGCTGATGCTGCGGAAGGTCAGGGTATCGGTGAGTCCGGCGCTGATGTTCATCGCCAGGCCATAGGCTTTGACGTCCTGCTTGGGATTGTTGAGCCCGGCCTGGGTGTCATAGACGTCGTCGAGCACCGGCGCACCCGAGCGCAGGCCGGGGATCAGGCGGTGGCCGTTGCGCGGATCGGACTTGTCGCGAGTATAATCGCCCGAGATGCGGATCACGAAGCGGTCGTCGGGCGAACCCAGTTCCACCGTGCCGCGGCCGGCCCAGACATCCTTGTTGTAATTTTCGAGGCCCGGCACGGTGAGATTGTCGCCGAAGCCGCCGCGCGACAGCCGCGCGATCGACCCGCCGACGCGCAGCATGTCGGTGATCGGGACGCCGACAGTGACGACACCGTCGGCCTGATCATAGGAGCCATAGGTGCCGCGCAGCTTGAGCTGGAATTCGTTCGGCAGCCGCTTGGTCACATATTTGATCGCGCCGCCGATCGTGTTGCGGCCGTAGAGCGTGCCCTGCGGCCCGCGCAGCACCTCGATCCGCTCGACGTCGTAGATGTCGAGCACGGCGGCCTGCGGACGGTTGAGATAGACGTCGTCGAGATAGATGCCGACGCCGGCCTCGAAGCCCGGCACCGGGTCCTGCTGGCCGACGCCGCGGATGAAGGCGGTCAAGGTGGAATTGGTACCGCGCGAATTCTCCAGCGTGGTGTTCGGCGTGAAGTTCGACAGATCGGTGATGTCGACCGAGCCCTTGGCCTCGAGCTGCTCGCCGCTGAACGCCGAGATCGCGACCGGCACGTCGAGCAATTTCTCTTCGCGGCGGCGCGCGGTGACGACGATCTCGCCATCGTCATAGCCGCTCTCGGCGGCGGGAGCGACGGCGTCCTGGGCGAGCGCGGGCTGCGCCGCGACCACCGTGAACGCCGCGCCGGCAAAGAACAGAGCGCGTGTCGAAATAGTGATGCGATTCATGACGATCCTCCCAAAAGCGACCCGTGCTATGCCGGGTTGCGCCAGTTCGAAACGAGCTATACTGAAACCTGAACCGGGTTTCAACTTCGGTCTTGAGTGAGGGGAAAGAAATGGCTGACGAGCGTGGCACGGATGTCACAGCTTCATCCGACTCGGCCGGTGGCGCGGCTGCCGGCGGCGAGTCGCCGACCAGCGAAGCCAAGACGCCCCGCACCGAGCGCGGACGCCGCACCTTGCGCGCGATCCTCGACGCGGCAGCGGCGGAGTTTGGCGAGAAGGGTTTTCACGAGGGCTCGATCAGCGGCATCACCAGCCGGGCCGGCGTCGCGCTGGGCAGTTTCTACACCTATTTCGATTCGAAGGACGAAGTGTTCCGCGCGCTGGTGCGCGACATGAGCGCGCAGGTGCGCGACCATGTCGGCCCGCAGGTACGGGAAGCGACCGACGAGATCGACGCCGAGCGGATCGGGCTGCAGTCGTTCCTCGAGTTCGTCCGCCAGCACAAGGAGATCTACCGGATCATCGACGAGGCCGAGTTCGTCGACCAGGACAGCTATCGCCTGCATTACGGCAATTCGGTCGAGCGCATCCGCAGCCGCCTGCGCGCCGGCGCCGAACGCGGCGAGGTGCGCGCCGATGCCGGCGAGATCCACGCCTGGGCGATCATGGGGATGAACGTGTTCCTGGGGATCCGCTACGGCGTGTGGAGCGAGGATGTCGATCCGGCCGAGGTCGCGGCGATCGCCAACGACATCTTGCGCAGGGGGCTGGCGCCGGAGCGGTGAGACTCGAAGGCGCGGGGAGAAACGGTGAAGAACGACTTTCGCTGGGAGTTATGCGCCCCTTCCCCCTTGATGGGGGAAGGTTGCGCAGACTTGGGTCCGCCTCTTGGCGGCCCTTAGTCGGAGCTGGATGGGGGTGATGTTTGGCATAGAGCCATTCGCCAAACATCACCCCCATCCAACTGCGGCTAGGCGGCAGAGCCGCCAAGCCTCCGTATCCTTCCCCCATCAAGGGGGAAGAAAAGAAGGCTCGTCCGCGCCTGACATGTCGGCCCGCGAAATGCCGCTGAAACCTCCCCGAGAAACCGCGGAGGCTCGCTACAGCCGGATCAGCCGCTTGCCGAAATTCGCGCCCGCATAGAGATCGGCGATCGCGCCCGGCGCCTGCTCGATGCCGTCGACGATCTCCTCACGATAGCTCAGCCGCCCGTCGCGGATCCATTGCGCGAGGCGCGCGCTGGCCGCGTCGAACTCGGCCATATAATCGAAGATCACGAAACCCTGCATCCGCACGCGCTTGGTCAGGATGTGCCGTTCGACGCGCGGACCGGTCGGAACCGGGTCCCAGCTCGAAATCGACGCGGTGCCGCAGATGACGACGCGCGCGCCGATATTGAGATGGCGCAGCGCGGCGTCGCTGATCGCGCCGGCGGTGTTGTCGTAATAGAGGTCGACGCCGTTCGGGCAGGCGGCGGCGATCGCTGCGTCGAGTCCGGGCGCGCGATAGTCGATCGCGGCGTCATAGCCGAAGTCTTCGGTGCAGATCCGCATTTTGTCGGCAGGCGCGGAACATCGCGTAGCGTTCGCTGAACATCCGGTCGACCGCATCGGCGACCAGCGCGTCCTTCGATTTGAAATGCGCATGGAAGCCGCCGACCGTCATGTCCTCGCTGGCCATGCGAGACGCCCTTCCTCGTCGTTCAGCCTGGTATCGATCTGCCCCGCAACCGTCTCAATCATCCTCGTCGTCATAGCCGACGAGGTCGAGCGAGCGGGCCTTGATCTGGCGGGTCATGCACCAGTGGACGAGCGCATCCTCGCGCCCGTGCGTCACCCACACTTCCCGTGGCGCGATCTCGGTCAGCGTGTCGGTGAGTTCGGTCCAGTCGGCATGGTCGGACAGGATCAGCGGCAGTTCGACGTTGCGCTGGACCGCGCGCTGCCGCACCCGCATCCAGCCCGACGCCATCGCGGTGATCGGATCGGGCAGCCGGCGCGACCAGCGATCGTTGAGCGCCGAAGGCGGGCTGAGGATGATCGCGCCGCGCATCTCGTCCTTCTTCGCGTCGGCGACGAGACGGAGATCGCCGAGGTCGACGCCATGGTGGACATAGAGGTCGCACAGCCGCTGCAGCGCGCCGTGGATGTAGATCGGCGCTTCGTGCCCCATAGCGCGCAACTCGGCGATCACCCGCTGCGCCTTGCCCAGCGCATAGGCACCGACCAGCACGCAGCGTTCGGGATTGGCGTGGAGGCCGGCGAGCAGCTTGTCGATCTCGTCATGCGTTTCGGGATGGCGGAACACCGGCAGGCCGAACGTCGCTTCGGTGATGAAGATGTCGCATTTGACGGGTTCGAAGCGCGCGCAGGTGGGATCCGGCCGGCGCTTGTAATCGCCCGACACGACGATCCGTTCGCCCAGATGATCGAGCACGATCTGCGCCGAGCCGAGGACATGGCCGGCGGGCACGAAACCGATCTCGACATCGCCCAGGGTCAGGCTTTCGCCATAGCGCATCGGATGGCCCGCCTGCGAGCCGTAGCGCACGTCCATGATCGCCAGCGTCTCGGGCGTCGCCCACACCGCGCCATGGCCGCCGCGCGCATGATCGGCATGGCCATGCGTGACCAGCGCGCGCGGCTTGGGCTGCGACGGATCGATCCATGCATCGGCGGCGGGCACGTAAATGCCCTCGGGGTGGGGTTCGATCCAGGAACCGAGACGCGTCATCCGGCTTATATGGTCGGGCGGGCGTAAGGGTTCCACTCCTCTTACCCTTCCTCGTTCATGCGCGTAATCGAATGGGAAGGGACAGAAGTGGAAAGCATTGCAGCCTGAATCCCCCCTCCCGGCACCGCTCGCCGACTGGTTCGCGGCGAAGGGCTGGATGCCGCGGCGGCACCAGCGCGAGATGCTTGCCGCCGCCGAAGCCGGCCGCCACGCGCTGCTGGTCGCCCCGACCGGCGCCGGCAAGACCCTGGCCGGTTTCCTGCCGAGCCTGGTCGAGCTGATTCGCGCCCCGTCGATCGGCCTGCACACGCTCTACATCTCGCCGCTGAAGGCGCTCGCGGTCGACGTCCAGCGCAATCTGCTGACGCCGATCGCCGAGATGGCGCTCGACATCCGGGTCGAGACGCGCACCGGCGACACGCCGTCGGACCGCAAGGCGCGGCAGCGCGCGCGGCCGCCGCAAATGCTGCTGACCACGCCCGAATCGTTGAGCCTTTTACTGTCCTATCCCGACAGCTTCATGCTGCTCTCGACCGTCCGCACCTTGATCGTCGACGAGGTTCACGCCTTCGCCACGCAGAAGCGCGGCGATCTGCTCGCGCTGTCGCTCAGCCGGCTGCAGGCGATCGCGCCGGCGATGCGCCGCGTCGCGCTGAGCGCCACCGTCGCCGATCCCGACGGCTATCGCGCCTGGCTCGCGCCCGACGGCGACATCGACAGCGTGACCAAGGTGATCGGCGAACCCGGCGCGCCGGCCGACATCGCGATCCTGCTGCCCGAGGATCGCGTGCCCTGGTCGGGCCATTCGGGCAAATATGCCGCGCCCCAGGTGATGGCCGAGATCGAGACGCACGACGGCAGCATCGTCTTCTGCAACACCCGCGGCCTCGCCGAGCTGATCTTCCAGGAATTGTGGAAGGTCAACGACCAGAAGCTGCCGATCGCCATCCATCACGGCTCGCTCGACCGCGAAGCCCGCCGGAAGGTCGAGGCCGCCATGGCGGCAGGCCGGCTGCGCGCGCTGGTCGCGACCGCCAGCCTCGATCTCGGCGTGGACTGGGGCGATGTCGATCTCGTCGTCCAGATGGGGGCGCCGAAGGGTTCGTCGCGGCTGCTGCAACGGATCGGGCGGTCGAACCACCGGCTCGACCGCGCGTCGGAGGCGGTGATCGTGCCCGGCAACCGTTTCGAATATCTCGAGGCGCGCGCCGCGATCGACGCGGTCGAGGCGGGCGAACTCGATCCCGACATCTTCCGCCCCGGCGCGCTCGACGTGCTCGCCCAGCATCTGATGGCCTGCGCCTGCGCCGCGCCGTTCGATGGCCAAAAGATGCTGGCGGAGTTGCGATCGGCCTTGCCGTACAGCGCGCTCGATACCGAGACGTTCGATCGCGTGCTGGGCTTCATCGAATCGGGCGGCTATTCGCTGCGCGCCTATGACCGCTTCAAGCGGCTGACGAAAGGCGTCGACGGGCTTTGGCGGGTCAGTCATCCCAACTTCGTCAAGCAGCACCGGTTGAACGCGGGCATCATCGTCGAGGCGGTCAGCCTCGACGTGCGCTTCCGGAACGGCCGCAAGCTGGGCACGGTCGAGGAATATTTCGCCTCGACCTTGTCGCCGGGCGACACCTTCTTCTTTTCGGGCCTGAGCCTCGAAGTCGAGAAGATCGACGTCAGCGACGTGATCGTCCGCGCATCGAGCCGCCCCGCGCGCATTCCCAGCTATGGCGGCACGCGCATGGCGCTTTCCACCAATCTCGCGCGGCGGGTGCGCGGCTTCCTCCACGATCGCAGCCAGTGGCCGCGCTTTCCCCACGACGTGCGCGAATGGCTGGAGATACAGGACCGCCGATCGACGATGCCGACGCCCGGCCAGTTGCTGGTCGAAACCTTCCCGCACGAAGGGCGGCATTACATGCTGGTCTACAGCTTCGAGGGCTGGAATGCGCACCAGTCGCTGGGCATGCTGATCACGCGGCGGATGGAGACGCAGGGCCTGAAACCGATCGGCTTCGTCTCGAACGATTATGCGCTCGCCTGCTATGGCCTCGAGCCGATCGTCGATCCCGCCAGCCTGCTCTCCGCCGACATCCTCGAACATGAATTCGTCGAATGGGTGCAGGGATCGGCGTTGCTCAAGCGCGCGTTCCGCGAGGTGGCGGTGATCGGCGGTCTCGTCGAACGGCAGCATCCGGGCAAGCGCAAGACCGGCCGGCAGGTCACTTTCTCGACCGACCTGATCTATGACGTGCTGCAGCGCTATGAACCCGGCCACCTGCTGCTGCAGGCTGCCTGGGCCGATGCGCGCGCGCGGATGACCGATGTCGGCCGGCTCGCGGACCTGCTCGAACGCGCCGCCGGCACGATGCTGCACGTCGATCTGCCGCGCGTCACGCCGCTGGCGGTGCCGGTGCTGGTGATGATCGGGCGCGAGAGCGTGGCGCAGGGCAGCGTCGACGATGCGTTGCTGATCGAGGCCGAAGCGCTGGCGGCCGAGGCGATGCGGATGGACTGACGACTTGCCAAGCCCGCGCTTGCACTCAACAGTGGCGGCGATGCGCGCGCTTCCGCTTTTCCTCATTCTGGCCGCCTGCTCGGCGAAGTCGCCGCCTGCGAGTCCGCGGGAGATTCACGAGCGGCTGCTGGTGCTCGACACCCATCTCAACACGCCCGTCAATTTCGTTCGCCCTGCCTGGGACGTCGCCGAGCGCCATTCGATGGCGACCGACATCAGCCAGGTGGATCTGCCACGGATGGTCGAGGGGGGACTCGACGGCGGCTTCTGGGTGATCTTCACGCCACAGGGACCGCTGACCAAGGCGGGCTATGACAAGGCGAGAGCAAACGCGTTCAACATCCAGGACCGGATCATCGCAACCGTCGCGATCCACGCCAATGCGATGGCGATGGCGACGACGCCGGCGGATGCGCTCCGCATCGCCCCGACCGGCAAGCGCATCGTCTTCCAGAGCATGGAAAACAGTTATCCGCTGGGCGAAGATCTGTCGGTGCTCGCCGAATTCTACCGCAACGGCGTGCGGATGGCAGGACTGGTCGACAACGAAGACAATCAGTTCGCCGACAGTGCGACCGGCAAATATACCTGGGGCGGTCTCAGCCCGCTGGGACGGAAATGGGTTGCGACGATGAACCGCCTCGGGATTTTGATCGATGCGAGCCATGCCTCGGACGAGGCGTTCGACCAGATCCTCGCGCTGTCGAAGGCGCCGATCATCCTGTCGCATTCGGGACCGAAAGCCGCGTTCAACCATCCCCGCAATCTCGACGACGCCCGGATCAAGGCGCTGGCGTCAAAGGGCGGGGTCATTCAGGTCAACAGCGCTTTCCTGGCGCAGATCAACAATTCGAGCGAACGCGCCGAACTCGATGACATGAAATCGCGCTTCGATGCGATGACGCCCGAGGTGCAACGCAAGCTTGCCGCGCGCTATGCCGAACTCGATGCGAAGGCGCCGCTGCAGGACGCCAATTTCGAGATGTTCATGGCCAGCCTGCTGCACGTGCTCAAGCTGGTCGGACCCGATCATGTCGGCATCGGCGCCGACTGGGACGGCGGCGGCGGCGTGAAGGGCATGGAAGATGTCACGGCGCTGCCCAAGATCACCGAGCGGCTGCTGAAGGCGGGTTATTCCGAGGCCGATATCGGCAAGATCTGGGGCGGCAATGCGATGCGCGTGCTCGCGGCGGCGGAAGCGGGCAGAATCAGATAAGCGGCGCTTGCCGGACCCTGCGAACAGGCATAGCCTCTTCGCACATAATCCTTGGAGGGGATGACATGGCCTATCGCGCGACGTTGCTGGCGACGCTGGCCCTCTTGATCGGCGCGCCGGCAAGCGGACAGGAAGCGGCCCCGCCCGCATCGCCCGCGCCAGAATCGCCACCGCCCGAATCGCCACCGGTGGTTGCGGCGGTCGAAACCCGCCCCGACATCGTCACGACGCTGACGCGCGACCGGTCGACGCGAATGACGATGCCCGTCAGCATCGGCGGCCGCGGCCCATTTGCCTTCCTGATCGACACCGGCGCCGAACGGACGGTGATCGCTGCGGACGTGGCGAATTCGTTGGGTCTGGCCTCTTCGGGCTCCGTCCGGCTGCACAGCGTCAGCGGCGAGGAACGCGTGCCCACCGTCGCCATCCCGCTGCTCGAACATGGCTCCGGCCGGATCGAGCAATTGTCGGCGCCGTCGCTGTCGCATCAGAATCTCGGCGCCGACGGCATTCTCGGCATCGACAGCCTTGCCGGCAAGCGGCTGACGATCGATTTCCGCAACAACAGTATGACGATCGGCCCCGCCCAGAAACGCGAGGAATATTGGGGACCCGACACGATCGTCGTGCGCGCCAAGCGGCGCCATGGCCAGCTGATCCTGGTCAATGCGGCCGCGAACGGACAGAAGATCGCAGTCATCCTCGATACCGGAACGCAGGTGACGATCGGCAATATGGCGCTGCGTCGCAAGCTCGACCGCGCGCAGCGGCGGCGGGCATCGCGGCCGGTGACGATCAGCAGCGTGACGGGCGGCGAGGTCGTCGCCGAATATACCTCGATCGCGCGCATCAATCTGGGCGATGCGATCGTCAACGACATGCCCGTCGCCTTCGCCGACGTGCATCCGTTCAAGGCGCTCGATCTCGAGGACAGGCCGGCGCTGCTGCTGGGCATGGATGCGCTGGCGCTGTTCGATCGCGTGTCGGTGGATTTCGCCAACAAGAAGGCACGGTTCGACATGCCGGACGGTCCGCGCCGGCCGTTGCTCGGCTCGCGTCTGGCGAGCATCGGCGGTGGCGACCGCGCCCGCTGATCAGATCGGAGAGGAAAGACCGGACACGAAAAGGCCAATGCGATCGCGAACCGTCTCGACGGCGGTGGCGGCGCGGCGCTATAGCCGGTCCATGGTTCTCTTTTCGTTCGCAGGTCAGGCGCTGGCCGCGCTCCCGCAGGGCGCCTTGTGGTGGCCCGGCCGGCGCGCTTTGCTGGTCGCCGATCTGCATCTCGAGAAAGCGAGCTGGTTCGCACGCTTCGGCCAGATGCTGCCGCCGTGGGATTCGGTCGCGACGCTCGCCGACCTGACCGCGCTGGTCGATGCCACCGACGCCCGCGAGATCTGGTGCCTGGGTGACAGTTTCCACGACAGCGCCGGCAGCGCACGGCTGCCGGCCCGGGCGCGGGCGATGCTCGACGAACTGATCGCGCGCACGCGCTGGACGTGGATCACGGGCAATCACGACGCCGGTATCGGCGCCGAGATCGGTGGCAGCGTAATGGGCGAGGCGCTGGTCGACGGCCTGCTGCTGCGGCACGAGGCCGATCCGGCCGAGCAGCGCCCGGAATTGTCGGGCCATTTCCACCCCAAGCTGCGCGTCAGCCTGCGCGGGCGGCTGGTCTCGCGGCGCTGTTTCGTCGCGACCGCGCGCAAGCTGATCCTGCCGGCGTTCGGGTCGCTGACCGGTGGCCTCGACGCCGGCCATCCCGAAATCGTCCGCGCGGTCGGCAGCGATGCGCAGGCGCTGATCCCGCTCGCCGATCGGCTGCTGCGCTTTCCGATCGCCGCCTGAAGCCGGCGGACGCTGGAACCGCGAGCCGTCATCGGGCATTGGAGGCGTAACGATCGCCTTCACGGGAGAAACCGAAGTGACCGACCAGAACGAAGCCCCCGTCAACACCGCCACGACCGAGGAGGGCGTGCCCCCGCTGGCGGCGGAAGCGGTGCTGGAGGCGAAGGCGGTCAAGGCGGCCGAGAAACGGCGCCTGGCCGGCCTCAGTTCGACCCAGATCGGCATCGGGGTGGGCGTCGGATCGGCGGCGCTGCTGGCGGCCTTGCTCTACACCCGGCGCAGCCGCAAAAAATAGTTGCCCGCGCGACCATCGTCGCGCCCCAAACGCTTCCCCAAGGCTTGCGTGGCTTTTTTGCAACGCAGCATAAGCGAGTTGTTCCCCCCGGGATTTCGGCGCTTTCCTGTCACGCAACCGCAATATATGCGCGTCACAGGGACCTCCTGAACGGCGATTGATCGTCGGCCTATCAGGCTATGTACAGCCAAGGGGAAAGCACATGAAAACTCAGTATCTGTTCGGTGTGGCGTTTGCCGCACTGATGATTCCTGGCGCGGCATTCGCGCAGTCGACGGGTTCGATCGATTTCGACGAAGACATCATCGTGACCGCCAGCAGCAAGGACGACGGAGTCGCCGGCGTCCAGCTCCCCGACACGAGCAAGGCCAAGGCCGTGCTCAACCAGGAGTTCATCGGCCGTCAAGGGCCTGGCCAGACCGTCAACGATATCATCAACCAGCTTCCCGGCGTGTCGTTCCAGAACAATGATCCGTTCGGTTCGGCGGGCGGTACGCTGACGATCCGCGGCTTCGACGATACCCGCATCAGCCAGACCTTCGATGGCGTTCCGCTGAACGACTCGGGCAGCTATGCGCTGTATTCGAACCAGCAACTCGATCCGGAACTGATCGACCAGGTCAACGTCAATCTGGGCTCGACCGATGTCGACAGCCCGACCGCGGCGGCGTCCGGTTCGACCGTCAACTACCGCACGCGTCTGCCTTATGAGGATTTCGGTGCGAAATTCGCGGGTTCGGTTGGTGAATACGGCTTTTTCCGTATCTTCGGATCTGCCGACACCGGCGTTTTCACGCCGTGGGGCACGCGCGCCTTCTTCTCGGCGAGCCACGCCGAGAATGATGCGGTCTTCAATCGCGGCGGCCCGCTCAACCGCAAGGGCGGCGTCGACAAGGAACAATATAACGGCCGCATCTATCAGCCGATCGGCGACAATGGCGACTTCATCTCCGTTGCCGGCCACTACAACGTCAATCGCAACAACTTCCTCGGTTCGGTACCGCTGCGGCTGGACACGACGAACTCGACGGTCAACGGCGTCACCGGCCCGCGCAGCGTTGGTCCGCGTTCGGGCAACCGCTTTCCGCTGACCAAGGATGAGCGCTTTTATGCGATCGCGCGATGCCAGATCACCGGCAAGTCGCCGGGCGTGGCGACCGACGATGGCTCGACCGCGGTCGTCGGTGGCGTCGTGCAGGGCAATTTCTGCGGTGAGTCCTTCGACGAGCGCTTCAACCCGTCTAACACCGGCAATATCCGCGTCAGTTCACGCTTCACCCTGTCGGACGGCCTGGTCCTGACCGTCGACCCCAGCTTCCAATATGTGAAGGCGAACGGCGGCGGCACCGTGGTCGCGCGCGAAGGACGTGCCGACGTCGATCCCTCGTCTGCGACATCGCTGCAGACCGGCTATATCGGCGGCATCCCTTACTTCAATGCCGACATCAACAATGATGGCGACTTGCTCGACCGGGTTCGTCTGCTCGCGCCGAGCCAGACGCAGACGCGGCGCTACGGCGTGATCGCCTCGCTGCGCTACGAACTCAACGAAACCAACACCGTTCGCATCGCCTATTCGTTCGATCGCGCCCGGCATCGCCAGACCGGCCAGGTGGGGCGACTGCGTTCCGACGGCACGCCGTTCGACGTTTTCCCGGTCAACGATCCCCTCGCCGACGTGAATGGCAATACCCTCCAGAAGCGTGATCGCCTGTCCTATGCGATCCTCAACCAGATCTCGGGCGAGTATCGCGGCGAGTTCTTCGATGAGAAGCTGACGGTGAATCTCGGCCTGCGCGCACCGTTCTTCAAGCGCGACCTGAACAACTATTGCTTCACGTCGAGTGCGACCGGCTTCGTCGAATGTTTCGGCACCAACACGACGGGCGAGGCTGCCTATGCGGCGGCGAACCCGGCGATCCAGGGGCCGCAGCAGCGCATCCTGAAATATGACAAGCTGCTCCCCAACATCGGCCTGACCTTCGACGTTACGCCGAGCGCTTCGGTTTTCGGAAACTATTCCAAGGGCCTGCAGGTTCCGGGCACGGACAATCTGTACAACTCGTTCTTCTTCGCGTCAGACACCGCGCAGGCGAACCCGGTGCCCGAAACGACCGACAATTTCGATCTGGGCGTGCGTTTCCGTCAGGGCAAGATCCAGGCGCAGCTGAGCGGCTGGTACACGAAGTACACCGATAGGCTCGCCTCCGCTTATGATCCGGAACTCGATCGCACGGTTTACCGGAACCTCGGCGCGGTCGACAAATATGGCATCGACGGCAGCGTCAGCTACCAGCCGATCCCCGAACTTTCGCTGTATGTCTTCGGCTCCTATCTGAAGTCGAAGATCAAGGCGAACGTGCAGACGGGTGGCGGCGGCGCGATCGATTGCGGCACCACCGAAGGCAGCGCACCGGCGGGCTGCGCGCTGACGGCGGGCAAGCGTGAATCGGCCGCCCCGGTCTATACGCTCGGCGGCCGCATCCAGGGCCAGCTCGGGCCGGTCGAGCTCGGCGTCCAAGCCAAGCGGACCGGCAAGCGCTACGTCAACGACCAGAACCTGCCGATCGTGATCAGCGGCGTACAAATCTTCGGTGCCGCCGCGCCGGCCTATACGCTGGTCGATGTCGATGTGCGCCTGCCGCTCGGCTTCGCGGGGCTCAACGACAAGACCTATTTCCAGCTCAACGTCTCGAACGTCTTCGACAAGCTCTATGTCGGCGGGTTCGATGGCGGCCTGCTGACGACGGCGGTCCCCAATGCGCAGATCGGATCGCCGCGGACGTTCATGGGGTCGCTCGTCGCGGCCTTCTGATCGACCGTTCCGGGAGCAGGACAGTCCGCCGTCCCGAAAGGGACGGCGGATTTTCCATTCTTACCGTCGTCCGAAGTGTCCGGGGCCGGTCAATGCCCCTTTTGCTCGCGCAATTTGATGCCGATCGTCCGCGCATCATCGGCCTGGCTATAGGCGTCTTCCACCACCTCTTTTGCCTGCGCTTCGAGTGCCCGGGCGTGATCGCGATCCCATTCGGCTTCGGCACCACTCGATCCCGCCGCCGATTCGTACCGCGAACGCGCCTCCGATTCGAGCACGCCGGCCTCGTCGGTGGCATAGGACTCCAGGGCGGTCGCATAATCTTCCTTGCGCTGCTGGACTTCGGTGGCGGCCACCGACTGCGGCGGCCCGTCACATCCGGCAACTGCCGTGCTCGCCGCGACCATAAGCGGCAGATTTTTCCACAACCAACGCATGCAGCATGGCTATGCAGCTTGTCGCAGCCACGCAACGGCTCACGGCACAAAGCACGCCGTGCCGGTGCGTTAGCGGGACGAGAGGCCGCACCAAATCGGAATGATGCAGTCGGGTACGAACCTGGGCTATGCGCTGGGCATGCCGCTCGCGCGCCTCGCCCTCACCGATTTCCGCAATCATGCCGCGGCAGCCATCGCGCCCGGACCCGGCTTCGTCGTCCTGACGGGCGACAATGGCGCCGGCAAGACCAACATCCTCGAGGCGATTTCGCTGCTCGCGCCGGGCCGCGGACTGCGGCAGGCGGCCTATGGGGAGATGGCGCGCGCGCAGGGGAGCGGCGGTTTCGCGGTGTCGGCGGCGCTGGCTCCGGCATCGCCGGCGGGGGAAGGTGAGGGAGAGGGCAGGGGCGACGAGGTCGTGCTGGGCACGGGCACGGCGGCGTCATCGCCCGACCGGCGGCTGGTGCGGATCAACGGCGCCTCGACCGCCTCGACCGCCTTGTCCGAATGGGTGTCGATCGTCTGGCTGACGCCGGCGATGGACCGATTGTTCGTCGAGTCCGCGGGCGGACGGCGCCGCTTCCTCGACCGGCTGGTGCTGGCGCTGCATCCCGGACATGCGGTCCAGTCGAGCCGCTATGAAGCGGCGATGCGCGCGCGCAACAAGCTGCTGGCGGACGAGCGGCCCGCCGATCCGTCATGGCTTGCCGCGCTCGAGATCCAGATGGTCGAGCATGGCGCGGAGGTCGCCCGCGCCCGCGCCGAAACGGTGGCGGCACTGGGCGAGGCACTGGCCGCGCAGCCCGAGGGTCCGTTCGCGCGCGCCGGCCTGACACTCGACGGCTGGACCGACGACGGCGCGCTGGCCGGCGCTTTGGCCGCAGGCCGCACGCGCGATGCCGCGGCGGGCCGCACGCTGGCGGGGCCGCATCGCACCGACCTTGCGGTCTTCCATCTCGGCCGGCGTGATATCGCGGACAGGCAGCCCGCCGCTTTGTGCTCGACCGGCGAGCAGAAGGCGCTGCTGCTGGGCATCGTCCTCGCCCATGCCGACCTCGTCGCCCGGCGGGCGGGTCGCCGTCCGATCCTGCTGCTCGACGAGGTCGCGGCGCATCTCGACCCCCGGCGCCGCGCCGCCTTGTTCGAACGGCTTGCGGCGGGCGATGGCCAAGTGTGGATGACCGGGACCGAACCCGCCTTGTTCGCCGAACTCGGGATCGCCGCCACCCGGCTCACTGTAGCGGACGGCACCGTCCGGCCAGGGTGAGTTGCACGGACGTCACGTCGCCGCCTTGCGCCCCAGCCACCTCGCCCGCGCGTCGGCCGGCAGCGCCTCGATCGCATAGCGCAGCATCGTCCGCGGCATCGTCGCGGCGTGGCGGTCGAGGAACGCGTCGAGACCGGCCGGGTCGTGCCGGCCGGCCCAGCGCAGCACGCCGCCGGTCGCCTTGTGGATCAGGTCTTCGCGGTCTCCAACCAGGATTTCGGCGAGCGCGAAGGCGTCGGCGGTGTCCTGCCGCATGAAGGCGAGCGTCGCATAGATCGCCGTGCGCCGTTCCCACAGGCTCCCGGACCGCGCCAGCCGGTAGAGGATGTCGCGCGACCGGTCGCGCAGCCAGTCGCCGACGACGTGCCAGGCGCCGAGATCGACCAGGTCCCAATTGTTGATGCGGTCATGGCGGCGCAGATAGAGCTGGTACAAGGCCTCGCGGCGTTCGGCACCGGTCTTCTTCGCCTGTGCCTGCTTCGCCATGATGCTGACCGCGCCGGCGCGCGCCTCGTGCACCTGATGATCGAGCAGCGTTTCGATCTCGGTGAGGTCCATGTCGATATGGGCCTTGGCCAGTTCGAAGACCTGGCCCATCCGCACGCCGATGAAGATGTCGCCCTCGCCATAATCGCCGGGACCCGACTTGAAATAGCGCGCGACGCTGGCAAGCTCGTCGGCCGAGCGAAAGCCGTCCAACGCCTTCAGGAAGTTGGCGGCGGTCGCTTCGCCCGCCGCAACCTTGGCCAGCTTGACGACATCGGCCACGGCTTACACCCGCGCCATGGCTTGCACCCGCGCCATCGGTTACACCCGAGACTGCGCGACGAGGAAGGCGATCGTGCCCGCCGCGCCGAGCATCGAACGGACCGCATGCAGCCGTCCCCAGATCCGCATCAGCGGCCGGATGCCGCCTTCGCCGGTCGGCGCGGTCAGCAGTTGCCGGTTGATCCGCATGATCACGAACAAGGTGAACGGCCAGTTGGCGAACATCAAACCGGCGCCGATCAGCCACTGCGCATGGGGGTCCTGCCGCCAAGCCATGCAGCCCAACAAGGTGGCGATCACCGCCAGCGAAGCCTGCATGGCATAGCCGCGGGCATAGGCCAGCTTCCACTGGATCAGCATCGCCTCCTCGTCGAGACGCATCCGCGCGGGCTGCTCGGCCACGCTGATATAGATCGCGGCACCGCCAAAAATCGCCGCGCTCACCAGCGCCAGCAGTCCGATCATCGCCACACTCCACCGACCTTGGCCCAGGTCGCGCCGAGCATGGCCGAAAAGCCGACGCCGGGCCATCCTTGACGACGTCCGTTTCGCCTAGGCATTTCGCTTGGGTTCCGCACCTCGATTCCCTATATGCTCGGCATGGCAAGCGAACCCTCGAAGAACGACTATGGCGCCGATTCAATCAAGGTCCTCAAGGGCCTCGACGCCGTCCGCAAACGTCCCGGCATGTATATCGGCGATACCGATGACGGCTCCGGCCTCCACCACATGGTGTTCGAGGTGTCGGACAATGCGATCGACGAAGCGCTGGCCGGCCATTGCGACCTGATCCTGATCACGCTCAACCCCGACGGTTCGGTCTCGGTCGAGGATAATGGCCGCGGCATCCCCACCGGCATCCACACCGAGGAAGGCATCTCCGCCGCCGAAGTGATCATGACCCAGCTCCACGCCGGCGGAAAATTCGAGAACACTTCGGAAGACAATGCCTACAAGGTCTCGGGCGGCCTCCACGGCGTCGGCGTGTCGGTGGTCAATGCGCTCAGCGACTTTCTCGACCTGACGATCTGGCGCGACGGCGAGGAGCATTATATGCGTTTCGAGCGTGGCGACGCCGTCGCCCCGCTGAAACTGCTCGGCCCGGCCCCGGAAGGCAAGAAGGGCACGCTCGTGACCTTCCTATTCAGCCACGACACGTTCAAGAACGTCACCGACTATGATTTCGAGAAGCTCGAGCATCGCTATCGCGAGCTCGCCTTCCTCAACTCGGGCGTCCGCCTCAGGCTGATCGATGCCCGCCACGCCGAACGCGTCGAGCATGAGCTGTATTACGAAGGCGGGATCGCCGCGTTCGTCAAATATCTCGATCGTGCCAAATCGCCCTTGTTCCCCGAACCGATCGCGATCTCGTCCGAGCGCGACGGCATCGGCATCGACGTGTCGCTGGAGTGGAACGACAGCTATTACGAGAACGTCCTCTGCTTCACCAACAACATCCCGCAGCGCGACGGCGGCACGCACCTGGCCGCGTTCCGCGCCGCGCTGACGCGGACGCTCAACAATTATGCCGACAAGTCCGGGCTGCTGAAGAAGGAGAAGGTCTCACTGACCGGCGACGACATGCGCGAGGGCTTGACCGCGATCGTCTCGGTCAAGCTGCCCGACCCCAAATTCGGATCGCAGACCAAGGACAAACTGGTCAGTTCCGAAGTGCGCCAGCCGCTCGAAAGCCTGATGTCGGACAAGCTGGCCGAATGGCTCGAGGAGAATCCGGCCAATGCGCGCTCGATCATCCAGAAGACGATCGACGCCGCCGCCGCGCGCGAGGCCGCCAAGAAGGCGCGCGAGCTGACCCGGCGCAAGGGGGTGATGGACATCGCCAGCCTGCCCGGCAAGCTCGCCGACTGCCAGGAGCGCGATCCAGCCAAGTCCGAACTGTTCCTGGTCGAGGGTGATTCGGCCGGCGGCTCGGCGAAGCAGGGGCGCGACCGCAACATCCAGGCGATCCTGCCGCTGAAGGGCAAGATCCTCAACGTCGAACGCGCGCGCTTCGACCGCATGCTCTCGTCGAAGGAGGTCGGCACGCTGATCCAGGCGATGGGCACCGGCATCGGCCGCGACGATTTCAACCTCGACAAACTCCGCTATCACAAGATCGTGATCATGACCGACGCCGACGTCGACGGCGCGCATATCCGTACCCTGCTGCTGACCTTCTTCTATCGCCAGATGCCGGCGATCATCGAGGCCGGTCACCTCTACATCGCCCAGCCGCCGCTCTATAAGGTCGCCAAGGGCCGGTCCGAGGTCTATCTCAAGGACAATCAGGCGCTCGACAATTATCTGGTCGATGGCGGCGTCGGATCGATGGTGCTCGAAACCACCGGCGGCGCGCGCTCGGGCGCCGATCTGCGCGCTTTGCTCGATCATGCCCGGCGCATGCGCACCTTGATGACCTATGTGCCGCGCCGCTATCCGGCAGCGGTGATCGAGGCGCTGGCGCTGACCGGCGCGCTCGATCCCGAACAACCGCCCGAGGCGCGCGCCGCCGCGGCGAAGCTGGCCGCCGAATGGCAGGGCCGCGCCGATCCCGAGGCCGAATGGAGCGCCGAACTCGCCGAGGGCGGCGGCTATCATTTCCGCCGCATGTGGCGTGGAGTCGCCGATCACCACATCATCGACGGCGGCTTCGTCGCCTCGGCCGAGGCGCGCAAGCTGCACACGCTCGCGACCGAACAGGCCGACAGCTATTCGGGCGTCTCGCGGCTGGTCAAGCTCAGCGGCCCGGCACCGACCGGCGCACCGGAACCCGCCGAAGCCGACGACGACGCGCCCGCCCCCGACACCAAGGGAATCATGATCACCCGCCCCAGCGAACTGCTCGAGGCGGTGTTCGCGGCGGGCCGCAAGGGCCTGTCGATCAGCCGCTACAAGGGTCTGGGCGAGATGAACGCCGAGCAATTGTGGGAAACCACGCTCGACCCGGCCAATCGCTCGCTGCTGCAGGTGACGGTCGACCAGGCCGACGTGACCGACGAGATCTTCACCCGGCTGATGGGCGACGTGGTGGAACCGCGCCGCGAGTTCATCCAGGAAAATGCGCTCAACGTGGCCAATCTGGACGTTTGAGGTCATCGAGAGGAAGGGATTTGGCCCCTTCCTCCGTTCGGGCTGAGCCTGTCGAAGCCTTCTTCTCACTTCGCACGAAAGAGGAAGACGCTTCGACAAGCTCAGGGTGAAAGGCGTTATTGCATCGATCGGCTGTCTTGCAAAAGTGCAATGATTGCACTATGGGTTCTTGATGCCAAGGGTTGCCCGTTTCTCCTCGACGGAGATCGCCATGTACTTCGCCGATCATAATCCGCCGCACTTTCACGTTCTGGGCCGCGACGGAGCAGCGCAGGTCAGGATCGACACGCTGGAAGTGATCAACATGAGCGGCCGTCTCGATCTTCGTGAAGCGATGGATTGGGCGGCGGACAATCGCAACCTGCTGCAGGCAATGTGGGAAGACTATAGCGGAGGTGCCGCATGACGTTGGGCAAAATGACATCGGTCGGCGCACACGGCGCGTCGATCCTCGACATCGCCTGGGACGATGGCTTTCGAGCGCGGATCGATCTGGCGCCGCTGATCGCTGCTCGCCCCCGGCTTGCCCCGCTTGCTGATTCCGCGCAGTTCGTGGGCGTCAACGTGTCAGCGGATGGCTGGTCGCTCGAATGGCCGTGCGGTATCGATTTCGGCGCACCGCAGCTCCGTCGCTGGGCCGATGAGCAAGCCGGAGAAGCGATGCCCGCCGTTGCGTTTCGCGCGTGGATGGACGGCCATGGTCTCACGCTCGACCGGGCGGCGGACGCGCTGGGTGTTTCTCGCCGGACGATCGCCTATTATCTGTCGGGCGAACAGCCGATTCCGAAAACAGTGATGCTTGCCACCGAAGGCTATGACCACCGTCAGGCGGCCTGACGCACTTCTTTCCGGATCACCTGCCCGATTGCCGATCGACCTCACCCCGCCATCGGCTGAAGCGCCGCGCGGCGCCGGATCGTCTCGTCGAGCACGCAGTTCGGAATCACGATCGCATCGATCGAGCCGCCCGCCGCCAGCGCGTCGCACGTCGCGTCGCGCGTCTTGATCCAGGCGCGCTCCTCGTCGCGCAGCACTGCCTGGCCCGCGGCATCGCGCTTGCCCATCGCCGATTTATAAGCACCGTTGAGGCGCTCGTCCTGGATCTTCAGTTCCGCGGCGACGCAGTCCGCCATCGCGACGGTCACGCCCTTCGCGGCATCGCCGCTCTCCATGCAGGCCTTGAACGCCGGCGTGTATTGCGCTTCGACCTGCTCTTTCGAGAGCGACACGGCACCCGGTGAGGCGTTGGGCGGCGCGGGCGTGGTCGTCCCGATCGTCGAATTGATTTCGGCGGGTTCGGCATCGGCGCCACCGTTGGGCATCGCGGCGCCGCTATTGTCGAACACTTCGGCCACGCCGCTGCCGGCATCCTCCGCCTCATTCGCCAGCATGACGCTTTCGCCGCCGCCCGAACAGGCGGCGAGCAGCAGGATCGGGGCAATCGTAGCGGCTGAACGCATCACGCTCTCCTTTGCGGGCCAGCATAGCGCGCGATTTGCGCGAGGCGAGCCGCGCATGCGATAAGCATCGTCCGGAGAGACCGGGCCGACGCGTCCGGTGAGGCGAGCGAGGAGAGGAACGATGGCGACGGCGCTGCAGAACCGCCCGAAGATCAGGGACGTGGAATGGGAGGCGCGGCAGGAGCTTGCCGCCTGCTATCGCGTGTTCGCCATGCTCGGCTGGGCGGAGATGATCTACAACCATATCACCGTGAAGGTGCCGGGCGAGGACAATGCCTTCCTGATCAACCCCTATGGCCTGCACTTCAGCGAGGTCACCGCCTCCAGCCTCGTCAAGATCGACATCGACGGCAATATGCTCGGCGACAGCGATTATCCGGTCAACCTCGCCGGCTTCGTCCAGCATGCGCTATTCCATCGTCATCTGCCCGATGCGCATTGCGTGATGCACAGCCACACCACCGCCGGCATGGCCGTCTCCTCGGTCGAGGGCGGCCTGCGCCCGATCAATTTCTATGCGTGCAGTTTCGCCGGGCAGATCGCCTATCACGACTTCGAGGGCGTGACGGTGCGCGCGGAGGAGGGCGAGCGCTTGATCGCCAATCTGGGCGACAAGAGGGCGATGCTGCTGCGCAACCACGGTATCCTCGTCATGGGCCGGACATTGCCCGAGGCGTTCCTCAAGCACTGGTCGCTGCAGCGCGCCTGCGAGATCCAGCTGGCGACGCTGGCGATGGGGACGCCGATCGCGGTGCCGGCCGATGTGGTCGCGGTCCATCAGCGCGACCTCTATCTGGCGCAGGCGCCGGGCGGCGCCGGCGATGCCGATTTCAAGACGATGGTCCGGCTGGTGGACCGGATCGACCGCAGCTGGCGCGACTGAATCAGCCGAAGCGGTAGCCCGACACCGCCCAGCCCAGCACATGGCCGGCATGATCATGCCGCGCCGGATCGTCGCCACCAGCGCCGAGCGCGACCATCAACGGGATCAGATGCTCTTCGCGCGGATGGGCGAAAGCGGCGCTCGGCAGCCTGCGCCAGTCGGCGACGCGCGCTGCCCGCGCTGCGGGATCGGGATCGGTGACCGCCGCGGTCAGCGCCGCGTCGAACGCTTCGGACGGCGCGGTCGCCTCCGGGCCGCGGACGCGCAGATTGTGGAAGCTCATGCCCGATCCGACGATCAGCACGCCTTCGTCGCGCAACGGCGCCAGTGCGCGGCCGGCGGCGATGTGCGCGGCGGGATCGAGATCGCGCCGCAGGCTGAGCTGCGCCACCGGGATGTCGGCCCCTGGCACCGCGACCATCAGCGGAATGAATACGCCATGGTCCCAGCCCCGCATCCGCTCCTCGGCGGTCGCGAAGCCAGCCGATTCGAGCAACGCCGCAGCGCGCGAAGCCACAGCGGGCGCGCCGGGCGCGTCCCAGCGCAGCTGGTAGGTGTGCGGCGGAAAGTTGTAATAATCGAACAGTAGTGCGGGCCGCGCACCGGTGTGGACGGTGAAGTCCGCTTCCTCCCAATGTCCGGAGACGATCAGGATCGCCTTCGGCCGTTCGGCCAGGCCATCGACGATGGTCCTGAGATAGGTCTCCATCGGCCGCCACATCGGATCGGGCGGCGCGCCTTCGTTCATGAAGAAGCAGGGACCCCCGCCATGGGGAATGAACAGGCTCGGTTGTTTCATCGCCGCGATATCGGTGCACGCGCGACCGGCGGCAAGCGCATTGGGCCGCAATATCGCCTCGCCGCCCGGCAAACTCTGCTTTAGGCTGGAAGCGCATGACAAAATTCACCGTCAACAACCAGCCCGTCGAATATCGGATGGACCCCGAAACGCCTCTGCTGTGGGCGCTCCGCGACGCATCGAACCTGACCGGCACCAAATATGGCTGCGGCATCGGCGAATGCGGCGCCTGCACGGTCGATATCGACGGGCGCGCGGTCCGGTCCTGCACCGTCACCATTGCCGCCTGCGAGGGGCGGTTCGTGACGACGATCGAGGGGTTGTCGCGCGATCGCAGCCATCCGGTCCAACAGGCATGGGTGGCGGAAAATCTGCCGCAATGCGGCTATTGCCAGCCCGGCATGATCATGGCGGCATCGGTGCTGATCCGCCGGCTGCCCAATCCGACCGAAGCCGAGATCAAGAGCGGCATCACCAATTTGTGCCGCTGCGGCACCTATCCGCGCATCGTCCGCGCGGTGCAGCGCGCGGCGCGGTCGGCGCGCGGCGAGGAGGTGATCGTCGCAGCGCCGCCGCCAGGTATCGATCCGGCCGACGCGGCGCATGCAGTGCCCGCGCTCAAGCCACCGGTAGCGCCGTGACCCGTGCGATTCCTTTCAATCGGCTGACGTGTCAATTCAGCATGACGTCAGCGCGACAGGTGCAAAGCGTTGCATGGTCGCGGTCAGTGCCGCGGTATTGAAGGAGTTTGGAGACGATGAGAAAGCTGTTGATTGCGGTCCTGATGGCCGCAACCGCGGCGACCCCGATCCTGGCGGAACGCCCGGATCGAGGAGATCGCGGTTCCCGCGCCGAGCGCGCGGAGCGTGCAGCCCCGGCCGAACGCGCACCGCGCGCCGAGCGGGCTGCCCCCTATGTCCGCGCCGAACGGGCCGCGCCCCAGGTTCGCGACGCACCGCGCGCCGTTGAGCTGCGGCGGGCCCCGGATGCCGGCCAGCGCGGCGGGCAGGCTTATCGTGGCATCGGCCGCGATGGCGCCTGGCGCGGTGATCGCGCGCAGAATGATCGCGGCGGTCAGCGCGATCCACGTGCGGGCGGCTACACTGGCCAGCGCGACCCGCGGGCTGGCGGCTATGCCGGTCAGCGCGATCCGCGCGCCGGCGGCTACACGGGTCAGCGCGACCCCCGCGCGGGAGGCTATAATGGCCAACGCGACCCGCGTACCGGCCAGCGCGACTGGCGCGATGGACGGCGTGACGATCGCCGCGACGGCCGGCAGGATTATCGTCGCGATCGCCAGAACGATTATCGGGCCGATCGGCGTGACGACCGGCGCGACTGGCGGCAGGATCGCCGCGGCGACCGGCGCTGGGACCGCAACTGGCGCAACGACCGGCGCTATGACTGGCAGGGCTATCGGTCGCGCTACAGCCAAATCTACCGGCTGCCGCGCTATTACGCGCCCTATGGCTGGGGCTATGGCTATCAACGCTACTCGACCGGCATCTACCTGAACTCGCTGCTGTTCGGTTCGAGCTACTGGATCAACGATCCGTGGTATTATCGCCTGCCACCCGCCGAGGACGGCTATCGCTGGGTCCGTTATTATGACGACGTCCTGCTGGTCGATATCGACAGCGGCTATGTGGTCGACGTGATCTACGACTTCTTCGACTGATCGTCGCCGCGGTGACGAGAGAGGCTCCGGCGTTCGCGCCGGGGCCTTTTTCGTGCTTGCGCCGTCCGCCGCCAGTCAACAAATAAGGGCGCTATGGGCCATGACATGACTCCCGGGGCGCCGTCCGCGCGCATGGCTGCGATCGGCCGGACCGTTGCAGAGCGGCTGGACGCGGTGCCGGGCGTCTTCAAGGCGGACACGCCACTGATCGAACTTTATTATGCCGAAGACTGGCTTCCGGCAGACCAATGCGACGCGTTGATCGCGATGATCGAGGCAGGCCGCGTCCCGTCCGAGCTGATGGGCAATCCCGGCGATCCCGAATTCCGCAACAGCGACAGCTGCAATCTCGATCGCTGGGATCCGCTGGTCGCGGCGATCGACACGCGCATCGCCGACATGCTGGGCATCGCCCCCGAAAATGGCGAGACCGTGCAGGGCCAGCGCTATGGCCCCGGCCAGCAGTTCAAGACGCACAGCGATTATCTCCACCCCGGCCTGATGCCCTATTCGGATGCGCAAGCGACCGGCGGCCAGCGGAGCTGGACGGCGATGATCTATCTGAACACACCCGAAGCCGGCGGCGAAACCGACTTTCCCTATGTGCCGCTGCGGATCGAGCCGCGCACGGGCATGCTGCTGGCGTGGAACAACATGAATCCCGACGGCGGCATGAACCCGATGACGCATCACCAAGGCTTGGCCGTAACCGCCGGCGTCAAATATATCATCACGAAATGGTTCCGCGAACTGCGCTGGCTGCCGGTCTACTGAGCGTCGCTGCCCATCCTGCGACAAGTTGCGACAATAGTTTCTCCAGCCTTTCCAACGCATTCCCGCGCCGTTCAGACCGACTCGCCTAGAACGGAACCGTGGACAGCAAGCGGTGTTCTCGCCGTGTCCCCCCCACAGGGTAAGGAGTCAGTTCAGATGCGTAAGTTGATCATCCTGGCGTTGATGGCCGCCACTGCGATGCCTGCGGCCGCCAGTGCACAATCTGCCGGCGAAGTCCGGCGCAGCGGGCGCGAGGTGCGCGAGCAGCAGCGCGACCTGCAGCAGGCCCGGCGTTATGGCGATCGCGACGACGTTCGCCGCGAACGGCGCGATGTCCGCGAAGCCCGGCAGGAATATCGCGAGGATCGCCGCGACTATCGTCAGGATCGGCGTCAGGATCGCCGTGACGACTGGCGCAGCTACCGCAACCACAACCGTTCGGTCTATGCCCGCGGCAACTGGAACGCGCCGTTCCGCTATCGCACGTTCGGCATCGGCGCGACGCTCGGCCGCAACTATTATGCGCCGCGCTATTACATCAGCGATCCCTATCGCTACCGCCTGCCGGCCGCCGGCCGACACCTGCGGTGGATCCGCCATTATGACGACGTCCTGCTGGTCAACGTCCGCACCGGCCGCGTCGTCAACGTGATCCGCAACTTCTATTGGTGATGCGATAGAGGCCAGTTGCGGTCTGTCGCCCCCGGAGACTCCCTGCTCCGGGGGCGGCTTGCCGTCCCGTGGTTGACCCGTTAGCCGTTGGCGATGAATCGCCGCTTCGCGTTTTTCCTAGCATCCGCAACTCTCGCCGCCTGCACGGTCAGCCCCCACACCCGACGTCTTGGCGGGGGTCCGGCCGGCTCCGTTTCGACCAATGCCGCGATCCGGTTGAAAACCCTGTTCGCGGAGAGCGATGCGGCTTGGCTCGACCGCAATCCGATCGCGGCAATCTATCGCGGCAAGCTCGATCATGCCGGCCGGCTCGGCGACAACAACAGCGATGCCTATTTCGCCGCCGAGGAAGCGGCCCAGCGTCATGATCTTGCGATGCTCGCGACGATCGACCGCGCCGCGCTCTCGCCGACCGATCGCATCGCCTATGACAGCTTCAAATGGCAGGCCGAAACGACGCTGAAGGGCTATGCGCCCGCGCTGTTGCGGCTGCAGGAATTGCGGCCGATCGACCATTTCACCGGCATCCAGACCTGGTATCCCGATCTGGCATCGGGCGCCTCGCCGGCGCCATTCGCCACGCCCGGCGACTATCGCGACAATCTTTCGCGCAATCGCGACTTCGCCCACCAGGTCGATCGCGTGATCGCGCGGATGCGGCAGGGCATGGCCGCCGGCATCGTCCAGCCGCGGCTGATCGTCGACAATGTGATCGCCCAGCTCGACGCGCAGCTTGCGCAGCCGGTGGAGGATTCGCCCTTTTTTGCCCCGGCGACCCGAATCCCGTCCAGTCTGTCGAAGGCGCGAGCCGAAGACATCAAGCGCGAACTCGCCACCTCGATCCGGACCGACGTCTATCCCGCCTATCGCCGGCTCGCGATCTTCCTGCGGCAGGTCTATCGCCCGAAGGCGCGCGCGCAGGTCGGCCTGTCGGCGATGCCCGGCGGCGACCGGCTCTATGCGTGGCTGATCGAGGCCAATACGACGCTGCCGATGACCGCGGACGAGGTCCACACGCTCGGCCTCTCGGAGGTCGCGCGCATCCGCCGCGAGATGGATCGCATCCGCGAGACGACCGGCTTCAGGGGCGATCTTGCCGCCTTCTTCGATTTCCTGCGCACCGCGAAACGCTTCCAGCCGCCGTCCGCCAACTGGATCCGTGCCGAATATGAGGCGATCGGGCGACGCGTCGATGCCCGTGTCGGCGAACAATTTTCGACGATCCCGAAGACGCAGCTCTCGATCCAGCCGGTGCCGCCCTATCGCGAACAGAGCGATGCGGGTGGATCCTATGCGCAGGGCGCGCCCGACGGCAGCCGGCCCGGCACCTTCTATTACAACGCCTATGACCTGCCGTCGCGTTTCACCTGGGGCATGGAGACGCTCTATCTGCACGAGGGCGTGCCGGGCCATCATTTCCAGATCAGCATCGCCCAGGAAAATGCCGACCTGCCCAATTTCCTGCGCTTCGGCGGCAACACCGCCTATGTCGAAGGCTGGGCGCTCTATGCCGAGACCCTGTGGCCCGAGCTGGGGATGGAAACCGATCCCTATCAGCGCTTCGGCGGTCTCAACGACGAGATGCTGCGCGCGATGCGACTGGTGGTCGACAGCGGCATCCACGCCAAGGGCTGGAGCAGGAAACAGGCGATCGACTATATGCTCGCCAATTCCGGCATGGGCCGCACCGATGCGACGATCGAGGTCGATCGCTATATCGCGATCCCCGGTCAGGCGCTGTCATACAAGGTGGGACAGCTGACGATCCTGCGGCTGAAGGCGAAAGCCCGCGCCGCGCTCGGCCGGCGCTTCGACCCGCGGGCGTTCCACGCGCAGATCCTCGATACCGGCGCGCTGCCGATGGCAGTGCTGGAGCGCAAGATCGACGACTGGCTGGCCGCGAAAGTCCACTGACCCCTTGGCCGCGCCGGCGAGTGCGCTCCGGCGCGGCCGATGCCGTTTACATCCGGCATCGGTCCGAAAGGGGGGAGGGACCGGTGGAGATAACGGCGACACGGCGCGAAAGGTTTCAGCGTGAAACTCGGTTCGTCGTAAAATTCTGCGTTTCGTCGTCTACGCCAAGTCCGCTGCGACGAGTTCGAGCGCCGACGCGATCAAAGCCCGCGAATTCGCGACGCCATAGAGCGCGATGAAGCTGCCCATGCGCGGCCCCTGACTCGATCCCAGCAGCGTCTCGTACAGCGCCTTGAACCAGTCGCGCAGCGCCTCCTTGCCGAAATGGGTCTTGCCGATCTCATAGACTTCGGTCTGGATCGCCTCGGAACCGGCACCATCGCCGAGCCGCGCGAGCGCCGCGTCGAGATCGCGCAGCGCGGCCGCCTCACGCGCATCGGGCGCGCGCCGGATCAGGGTCGGGGCCACGAAGTCGCGCGTGTAGGCGAGCGCGTAACCGACCAGCCGGTCGAGTTCGGGATGTTTGTCCGGCGACGCATCGGGCACATAATTGGCGAGATAGGTCCAGACCTGCGCCGGACTCGCATCGCCGAGCACGCCGGCGAGGTTGAGCAGCAGGCCGAACGTCACCGGCAGCGATTCGGCGGGCACCTTGCCGTCATGAATATGATGGACCGGATTGCCGAGCTGCTGCTCGATCGGCTGGGCGGCATAATTGCCGCGGAACTGCCAATAATCGTCCACCGCGCGCGGGATCACGCCGATGTGGAGCGACTTCGCCTTCTTCGGCTCGCGGAAGATGTAGAACGCCAGGCTCTCTTCGGGGCCATAGGTCAGCCATTGCTCGAGGCTGAGGCCGTTGCCCTTGGTCTTGGAGATCTTCTCGCCCTTTTCGTCGAGGAACATCTCGTAGTTGAAGCCCTCGGGGGGTTTCGCGCCGAGCACGCGCGCGATCTTGCCCGACTGGACCACCGAATCGATCAGATCCTTGCCCGCCATCTCATAGTCGACGCCCAATGCGACCCAGCGCATCGCCCAGTCGACCTTCCACTGCAGCTTCGCCCGGCCGCCGAGGATCGACTGCTCGATCGTCTCGCCCTGGCCATCGCCGCTAGGGTCGACGAAGCGGATCGTGCCGGCCTCGGCGTCGACCACCTCGATCGGCACCTGCAGCACGATGCCCGACTTCGCGCTGATCGGCAGCACCGGCGAATAGGTCGCCCGCCGCTCGGCCCGCAAAGTCGGCAGCATCACGCCCATGATCGCATCGTAATGGCGCAGGACCGCCTTCAGCGCCCCGTCGAACCGGCCCGAGCCATAGCAGTCCGTCGACGACAGGAATTCATAGTCGAAGCCGTAGCGATCGAGAAATTCCCGCAGAATCGCATTATTATGGTGAGCGAAGCTCTCATATTGTCCGAATGGATCGGGCACCTGCGTCAGCGGCCGGCCGATATGCGCTTCCAGCATCGCCTGGTTCGGCACGTTGCCGGGCACCTTGCGCAGCCCGTCCATGTCGTCGCTGAACGCGATCAGCCGGGTCGGCTGGTCGGACAAGGCATGGAAGGCGTTGCGCACCATCGTCGTGCGCAGCACTTCGTTGAACGTGCCGATGTGCGGCAGGCCCGACGGCCCATAACCGGTTTCGAACAGGATCGGTTCACCGCCGGGCTTGCCTTGGGGATAGCGCGCGAGCAATTTGCGCGCCTCCTCATAGGGCCACGCCTTCGATACCAGCGCGGCCGCGCGCAGCTCCAGGGAAATGGGAGAGCGATCGTTTGCCATTTGTTCTACTGTGCCTTACCCGTTCGGCCCCGCCTTTGCCGCAAAGCCCGGCGGATATGAAGCCCTGAGGATATGAAGCGCCGAACCATGTCCCTCCTGTACCCCCGCGCATGAGCGACCTGCTCCCCTGGCCCGCGCTCCATGCCAGCCATGGCGGCATCTGGATCGCGACGCCCGACGGAACGACGCACCGGCTCGGGCGCGGGGAGGCGATCGCGCGCGCCGCCGAGACGCCGATGATCCTGCTCAACGCGCCGCTGGTGGGGCAGCGGCTGGGCTATCCCGATCTCTCGGGGCTCGACCTGCTCGAACTGTTCGCCTTCATCCACCCCGCCCGTTTCGCGGTGCCGACGCCGCGCGGCATGGCGCACGTGCTGGGCCTGACGCCGCCGACATCGGATGCCGATGCCGCGCCGGTGCTGCTCGGCATCGTCCGGGCCCTGCTCGATCGCACGCAGACGACCGGCTGGCGCGAGCGCGAAGGGGCCTGGAGCGGGGCGCAGACGCTCGGCCGGCTGCGCTGGCCGTGGGCGGCGGCGCTGACCGAACGGATCGCGCGGCCCAGGGAAGCCGAGCGCTGGCTGTTCTCGCGGCTGCCCGAATGGGACGATGCGGGGGCACGACCGCAGCCACGCACCGTCACGATCGATGCCGCCGAAACCGCAGCCCGGCTCGACCTGCTGACCGGCGCCGGCGCCGAAACCCGCGACGGCCAGCGCGCGTATGCCCAGGCGGCGACGGCCACTTTCGGTCCGCGCCCTTCACGCGACATGCCCAACATGCTGCTGGCCGAGGCGGGTACCGGGATCGGCAAGACGCTGGGCTATCTCGCCCCCGCCTCGCTGTGGGCCGAGAAAGCCGATGGGGCGGTCTGGATTTCGACCTATACCAAGGCGCTGCAGCGCCAGCTCGATCGCGAACTGATCCGGCTCTATCCCGACCCGCTGGTGCGCAAGCGGCGCGCGGTGATCCGCAAGGGGCGCGAGAATTATCTCTGCCTGCTCAACCTCGAGGATGCGCTGCAGGGCGGTTTCGCCGGCCGCGCCGCGATTCTCGCGCAGCTCGCCGCGCGCTGGGCGGCCTATACCCGCGATGGCGACATGATCGGCGGCGATCTGCCCGGCTGGCTGCCGTCGCTGTTCCGGCGGACCGGCGCGACTGCGCTGACCGACCGGCGCGGCGAATGCGTCTATGCCGGCTGCCCGCATTACCGGAAATGCTTCATCGAACATGCCGCGCGAGCGAGCGCGCATGCCGACATCGTCGTCGCCAACCACGCGCTGGTGATGGTCAACGCCGCGCGCGGCCGCGACGTCGCCAACCGGCCGCAGCGGATCATCTTCGACGAAGGCCATCATCTGTTCGATGCCGCCGATTCGATGTTCGCGACCGCGCTGTCGGGGCAGGAGGCGATCGAGCTGCGCCGCTGGGTAATCGGCCCCGAATCGCGGTCGCGCGGACGCCGCCGCGGTCTCGCCGCACGGCTTTCCGACGTCGCGAGCTACGACGATGAGGGTGCGATCGCGATCACCGACGCCGCGCAGGCCGCGCAGGCCCTGCCCTCCGACGGCTGGCTGACGCGAATCGGCGAGGGCCAGCCGTTCGGCGCGATCGAGGCGCTGCTCGCGGCGGTGCGCGGCACGGTGTTCGCGCGCGGCGACGGCATCGACGCCGGCTATGGTCTCGAAACCGAGATGGCGGCGCTCGACGGCGCCCTGGTGTCCGCCGCCGGCCCAGCAGCCGAGGCGCTCGACGCGCTGCTCAAACCGCTGGTCAAGCTCGGCCGGCGGCTGGAGGCGGTGATCGAGGAGGGTCCCGACTGGCTCGACGGGCAGGCGCGTGCGCGGATCGAGGGCGCGCTCGCGAGCCTCGCCTGGCGGCGCGACACCGTCGCCGGCTGGCTCGCCTTGCTGTCGCGGATCGGCGGCCCCGCCGATCCCGACTATGTCGACTGGCTGGCGGTCGACCGCTTCGAGGGCCGCGAGATGGATATCGGCATTCATCGCCGCTGGCTCGATCCGACCCGGCCGGTCGCCGAGCTGGTGCTGAAGCCGGCGCATGGCGTCATGGTGACGTCGGCGACGCTCAAGGGTGCGGAGAGCTGGGATTCGGCCGAGGCGCGCAGCGGCGCCGCGCATCTGGCGATGCCGGCGCGTCATTTCGAGGCGGAGAGTCCGTTCGACTATGCGGCAATGGCCGAGGTGCTGATCGTCACCGACATCAAGCGCGGGGACCTGCCGCAGCTGGCGCATGCTTATGCGAAGCTGATCGCGGCCGCCGGTGGCGGGACGCTGGGGCTGTTCACCGCGATCCGGCGACTGCGCGCGGTCCATGCGCGAATCGCCGATCGTCTCGCGCAGGATGGCCTGCCGCTTTATGCCCAGCATGTCGATCCGATCGATACCGCTACCCTGATCGACATCTTTCGCGACGAGGCCGGCGCCTCGCTGCTCGGCACCGACGCGCTGCGCGATGGGGTCGACGTGCCCGGCGATTCGCTGCGGCAGGTGATCATGGAGGGTGTGCCGTGGCCCAAGCCGACCGTGCTCCATGCCGCGCGGCGCGCGGCGGGCGGCGGCGGCGCCTATGATGACCGGCTGATCCGCGCGCGGCTGGCGCAGGCGTTCGGGCGGCTGATCCGGCGCGCCGACGATCGCGGCGTGTTCGTGCTGCTGTCGGCGGCGATGCCGTCGCGTCTGCTCTCGGCCTTCCCCCGCGGCGTGCCGATTTCGCGCGTCACGCTCGACGAAGCCGCGGCGCGCGTCTCGGCGCGACTTTCATCCGTAACGCCTTTGAGGCATGGCATGGCTTCACCGGCGGAATCGGAGGGGCCATGAAGACGCTGACGCTGTTGCGCCACGCCAAATCGAGCTGGGACGACAGCGTACCACGCGACTTCGACCGGCCATTGAACGGCAAGGGCGATCGCGCCGCCGTGACCGTCGGACGTCATCTGAAGGCGGAGAAGATGGCGTTCGATCATGTCGTCTCCTCGCCTGCGGTCCGCTGCGTCGAGACGCTCGAGAAATTCTGGGAGGGCTATGGCGACGAACTGGCGCCGACCTGGGACAAAAGAATCTATCTCGCCTCGTGCGTGACCCTGCTCGACGTGGTGCAGGACGCACCCGATAGCGCCGACAGATTGCTGATGGTCGGCCACAATCCCGGCCTCGAGGATCTGGTGCTGCTGCTGGTGCCGGATAGCGGCGAAAATCCGCTGCGCGACGAGCTGGAAGAGAAATTCCCGACCGCGAGTGTTGCCGAAATGCGGTTCGACGTCCAGCGCTGGGCCGAAGTCGATGCGCGCAAGGGCGTGCTGGTCCGCTTCATCCGCCCGCGCGATCTCGATCCGACCTTGGGACCGGATCGCAACTGATGCTCATGGACGTGAGGCGTGCCGTCGCAGGCGATGCAGCGAAGCTGGCGATCCTCGGCGCCGCCACCTTCCTCGAAAGCTTCGCCCACGATCATCCGGGCGACGGCCTCGTCACCCACATCGAGACCCAGCATTCGCGCGACTGGTACGCAGCCGCGCTGGTGCGCGACGACATGGCGCTGTGGATCGCCGAGACTGAGCTGGGTGCGCCGGTGGGCTATGCGATTCTCGGCCCGGCGACCTTGCCCGACTCCGCATCGGACGACCTCGAACTCAAGCGCATCTATCTGCTCGGACCCTGGCAGGGCGGCGGCCGCGGCCGGCTGTTGTGCGACCTGGTCGTGGCGGAAGCCGCCGCGCGCGGGGGCCGGCGGCTGCTGCTCGCGGTCTATGCCCGGAACGAAAAGGCGCGCGCCTTCTACGGACGGCAGGGATTCGCCGAGATCGGCCGGACAAATTTCATGGTCGGCGACACGCCGTTCGACGATCTGGTGCTGGCGCGGCCGCTTTAGGCCGCGTCGCGCTCCAGCGCCGCGGCGAGGCTGTCGCGAATCGCAACCAGCGCGGTGCGAAGGTCAAGCACGGGTTCCGCCGCTGCGGGTTCTTCCACCACGGCGAGCTTCGTCGCGAGCAATTTCTGGACACCCTTGATCGTATAGCCCTGCTGGCCGAGCAGCCCGTGGATACGCCGCACCAGCACGACATCGGCCGGGCGGTAATAGCGACGCTTGCCCGCACGCTGGAGCGGCCGGAGCTGGGGAAAGCGGGTCTCCCAATAGCGCAGGATATGCTGCGGGATGCCGAGTTCGTCCGAAAGCTCGCCGATCGTGCGGAATGCGCCTTCGGCCTTGCCGCTTTCCGCCATGATCGGCCGGTTCAGCGCGACTCGACGATGCGGTCGCGCATCATCTGGCTGGCGCGGAAGGTGAGCACCCGGCGCGGCGCGATCGGCACTTCGACGCCGGTCTTCGGGTTGCGGCCCACGCGCTCGCCCTTGTCGCGCAGCAGGAAGCTGCCGAAGCCCGAAATCTTGATGTTCTGACCGTTGGCCAGCGAATCGCACATATGCTTCAATATCTGTTCAACGACCGAAGCCGATTCGGCCCGCGACAGCCCAACCTCACGATGCAGCGCTTCAGCCAGATCCGCTCGCGTCAACGTTCCCGCAGCTTCCATTGGAGCCCCCTCCCTACGAGTCATCAACCGGCAACATCTTATCGTGTCGCGCGGCGAGGTCAAATGCTTGAACGACAGGTTGTTTCCGCATTGTTGCGGCGCAACAACCACCCGGTGTGCGTCAGAAGCGCAGGATCGACGCACCCCAGGTGAAACCGCCGCCCATCGCCTCGAGCACGACGAGATCGCCGCGCTTGATCCGGCCGTCGCGCACCGCGACGTCGAGCGCCAACGGAACAGATGCCGCGGACGTGTTGGCGTGATCGGCGACCGTCACCACCACCTTGTCGGGGGACAGGCCGAGCTTGCGCGCGGTGGCGTCGAGGATGCGCGCATTGGCCTGGTGCGGCACCAGCCAGTCGACCTCGTCGGCCGTCACCCCCGCCGCCGCCATCGTCTCGCGCATCACCGCCGCGAGATTGGTGACGGCATGGCGAAACACCTCCTGCCCCTTCATCCGGAGCTTGCCGACCGTGCCGGTGGTGGAGGGGCCGCCATCGACGTAGAGCAGACCGTTGTGGCGGCCGTCGGCATGGAGGCGTGTCGCGAGGATGCCGCGGTCGCCCGGTTCGTCCTGCCCCTCGATCACCACCGCGCCGGCACCGTCGCCGAACAGCACGCAAGTGCCGCGATCTTCCCAGTCGAGGATCCGGCTGAACGTCTCCGAGCCGATCACCAGCGCGCGCCGTGCCGAACCGGCGCGGATCATGCTTTCGGCAACCGACAGCGCATAGAGAAAGCCCGAACACACCGCCTGGACGTCGAATGCGACGCAATCGTCGATGCCCAGTGCCGCCTGGACCTTGGTGGCCGAGGCGGGAAAGGTCTGGTCGGGCGTCGCGGTCGCCAGCACGATCAGGTCGATCGCCGTCGCCTCGAGTCCCGACGCGGCCAGCGCCTCGCGCGCCGCCGCGGTGGCAAGCGTCGCCGTGGTTTCGTCGCGGCCAGCGATGTGACGGTTGCGGATGCCGGTGCGCGCGACGATCCATTCGTCCGACGTGTCGACCGTCTTCGACAATTCCTCGTTCGACACGCGGTGCGCCGGCAGCGCCGAACCGGTCCCCAGTATCACTGCGCGTCGTGTCATGCCGTCAATGCCTCTGGACCCTTATGTGCTTCGAAATTCGCGAGATCCTCGACGATCCGGCGGGTAAGGTCGTCGCGCACCAGCCGTGCGGCGAGCGCGATCGCGTTGGCGACACCCGCTTCGTTGGCGCCGCCATGGCTCTTCACGATCAGGCCGTTGAGCCCGAGGAAGATCGCGCCGTTGTGGTTGTTGGGATCGAGATGATGGCGCAGCAATTCGGTGGCCGGGCGCGAGATCAGGAAGCCGATCTTCGAGCGGATCGAACTGGTGAAGGCGCGGCGCAGCAGATCGGCGACGAAGCGTGCCGTGCCCTCGATCGTCTTGAGCGCGACATTGCCGGAGAAGCCGTCGCACACGATCACGTCGACCTCGCCGCGCGACATCCGGTCGCCCTCGATGAAGCCGGTGAAGTTCATCGACAGATAGTCGGCATCGCGCAGCGCCGCGGCGGCGTCGCGGACTTCGTCGGTGCCCTTGAGTTCCTCGGTGCCGATGTTGAGCAAGGCGACGCGCGGCCGGGCGAGTTCCATTGCCGAGCGCGCATAGGCCGCGCCCATCACGGCGAACTGGGTGAGGTTGCGCGCATCGCATTCGGTGTTGGCGCCGAGATCGAGCATCACGACGTCATTGTCGCCCAAGGTCGGCAGCAGTGCCGCGAGCGCCGGGCGATCGATGCCCTTCATCGTCCGCAGCGCCATCTTCGACATCGCCATCAGTGCGCCGGTATTGCCGGCCGACACGGCCGCACCCGCACGCCCGGTCTTCACCGCATCGATGGCAAGACCCATCGACGTGGTCTTGGCGCGCCGAATCGCCTGGCTGGGCTTGTCCTGGCCAGTGATCGTTTCGGGCGCGTGGAGAACCTCGGACGCGGCAGTCAGATTAGGATGGCGTTCGAGACCTTCGCGGATGGCAGGCTCGTCGCCAACCAGCAGGAAGGTCATGCCCTCGTGCCGGCGACGTGCCGCAGCCGCGCCGGCGAGCATCACTGCAAGTCCGACATCGCCGCCCATCGCGTCGATTGCGATTCGCGGCGCTTCAGCCACCCGCAATCACTCCCCCAGATTAAGGCCGGCCCAATTCGAAGGGGACTCAGCCCTCGACCGAAACGACCTCACGGCCGTTATAATGGCCACAGGCACTGCACAGATTGTGGGGACGCTTGAGTTCACCACAATTCGGGCATTCCTGGAACGCATCGATCGACAGCGAATCGTGGCTGCGGCGCATGTTACGCTTGGAAGGCGAGGTTTTTCTTTTCGGGACCGCCATGTCGGCACCTTATCCGTTTCAAGTAGAGCAATATCCAGCGACTCCGCCATAGTGCCATAGTGACAGCGGCAGGAATTGGGCCGCAGGCCATGGCGGCCAGACTCGTCGCGAGCGAGTGAGGCCCTATAGCGATTTAACACCGCGTTGCAAGCATGCCACGGGCGTGGCAGGCGAGCGCCGACACGTGCAGGGGAATCTCATGATATTGCCGATCACATTAACGATCGCGGGCGCCGCGGCGCTGCTCAACCTCTGGCTGGCGATCCGGATCGGCCGCATCAGATCCGCGCAAAAAGTGTTCATGGGCGACGGCGGCAACGAGGCGCTGATCGGTCGCATGCGGGCTCAAGCCAATTTCGTCGAATATACGCCGTTCTTCCTGATCCTGCTGGGGCTGGTCGAAATGGCGCGCGGCACCAACTTCTGGCTGTGGATCGTCGGCGCGCTCTATATATTGGCGCGGATCGCCCACGCCCTGGGCATGGACGTGCAGAACAGCCGCGCGACTCAGCAGCGACTGCGCGGCGCCGGCATCCTGATCACCATGGTGGCGCTGCTGGGCCTCGCCATCTACGCGCTGACCATTCCCTATTTGTCGGCCGCGGGCATCACAACGCAACGCGTACCCGTGGGATAATCGACGACTCAGCCCGCCGCCGGCCGCCGCAATTCGTGCGCTCGGGCGCGCAGCCGGCCGAGCAGCGACTTCAGCACCGCGATCTCGTCTTCGCCGAGCACCGCCAACACCTCGGCCTCGATCCCGAGTGCGGCGGGAACGATCTGCGCATAGAGCTTACGTCCGGCGCGGCTGAGCGTCAGCCCGTGCGAGCGCCGGTCGTCCTCGCTGGGCAGGCGTTCGACGAGACCGCGCGTGACCAGCGCCAGCGCCGCGCGACTCACCGTCACCTTGTCCATCTCCGACAGGCCGCAGAGTTCGCGCTGGGTCTTGCTGCCGCGCTCGCCCAGCAGGGCCATCAGCCGCCATTCGGGAATCTTGAGCCCGAACAGCGATTCATAGCTGTCGGCGATCAGCTGGCTCACCGCGTTCGACGCGACCGACAGCTGGTAAGGCGTGAAATCGCCCAGCCGCAGCAGCGGCGAATCGGACGACGCCGTCCTGGTCATGCCGTCGCCCGTCCGGCGGGGGCTTCAGCCCAGGCCGGCGTTCGGCCACCGAACAAGGCGACGAGATGATCGACGACTGCCTGGACGCGGGCGGCACGCGGTCCACCCGGCGGCAACAACAGATAAAGGCCGGATTCCGGCCCCTGCCAGCCCGGCATCGGCGTTTGCAGCACGCCTCTGGCGATCCGGTCGCGAATCATGAAGTCGGGATGGAGCGAAAGCCCGAGACCCGCTTCCAGCGCGGCGTCGAACGCATCGGCATTGTTGGCGATCAGCGGCCCCTCCACGCGTATCTGCTCCTCGTTGCCGGCCGTGTCGGTGAAATGCCAGACCGGCGGGAGGTTCGCGTAGATCAAGCAGCTATGGCGCGCCAGATCGGATGGCCGTTCGGGCATGCCGCGCTCGACGAAATAGCGAGGAGCGCCGACCAGCAGCAGGCGGACGCTGCACAACCGGCGCGCGATCAGGCTCGAATCGGCGAGCGTGCCGATTCGCAGCACGATATCGACACCCTCGGCGATCGGATCGATCATGCGGTCGTCGAGCCGGAGGTCGATGCGGACCAGCGGGTGACGCGCGAACAAGGCCGGGAGCGCCGGCGCGATGTGGCCGAGACCGAAACTCATCGGGACCGCCAGCCGTACCAGCCCCTGCGGCACCGCCGAAGCGGCCGACGCTTCCGCCTCCGCCGCCTCGCCCTCTGCCAGGATCCGTTGCGCGCGCACGACCAGCACCCGCCCGGTCTCGGTCAGCGCGAACCGGCGCGACGTCCGGTGGATCAGCCGCTCGCCCAGCCGCCGCTCGAGCCGTGCGACCGCTTTCGAGACGGTGGCGGTCGACAGCCCGGTCTGCGCTGCGGCGCCGGCGAACGTGCCGGCTTCGGCAACGCGTGCGAAGATCGCCCAGGCTTCGAGATCGGGCAGCATTGGCACTCCGTTTCGGAAACGATGTCTTTCTATCATTTCTGTTTTCAACCGCAACCCTAAGTCCCATCTGTCTGTCCGAGGCGCTGACGGCGCCCTCCCAACACGGAGACAGACGATGATCGAACGGAGACCTTTTGCCGACCTGGGCCACGCCAATCATGGCTGGCTCGACGCCACCCATCATTTCAGCTTTGCGAGCTATTATGAGCCGAAACGGATGGGCTGGGGCGCGTTGCGCGTGTGGAACGACGACAGCATCGCGGCGCAGAGCGGCTTTCCACCGCATCCGCACAACGACATGGAAATCATCACCTATGTCCGCACGGGGGCGATCACCCACAAGGATTCGATGGGCAATACCGGCCGCACCGAGGCCGGCGACGTCCAGGTGATGTCGGCCGGCAGCGGCGTTCGCCATTCCGAATATAATCTTGAGGACAAGGCGACCACGCTGTTCCAGATCTGGATCGAACCCGCGGGCCGCGGCGGCGAGCCGAGCTGGGGCGCCAAGCCCTTCCCCAGGGACGATCGCTCGGGCCGCTTCGTCACCCTCGCCAGCGGCTTCGCCAATGACGAGGACGCGCTGCCGATCCGCGCCGATGCGCGGGTGATGGCGGCGACGCTGAAGGCCGGTGAACGGACGACGATTGACGTCGACCCGAAACGGCACCTCTATCTGGTGCCGGCCAAGGGCGTGATCGAGGTCAATGGCGTTCGCATCGACGCCCGCGACGGCGCCGCGATCACCGATGTGGCGACGCTCGACATCACCGGCATCGACGACGCCGAAGTGGTGCTGGTCGACGCTGCCTGAGGTTTCACGCGTCGCATTCCCCCGGGGCGCTTCGTCGCGAAGCGCCCCCCGCCGCCCGGTCCCCCTTCCGGGTGGCGGCAACCCCTATCCAACTGGCCCTGATCCCACTGAACGACAAGGAGATTTTCGATGGCAAAGGTTCTGGTGCTCTATTATTCGACCTATGGGCATATCGAGACGATGGCGAACGCCGTTGCCGAGGGTGCCCGCGCGACCGGCGCGACGGTGGACGTCAAGCGCGTTCCCGAAACCGTGCCAGAAGAGATCGCGCGCAAAAATTATTTCAAATATGATCAGGACGCGTCGGTCGCGGCGATCGCCGATCTCGAAAACTATGACGCGATCGTCGTCGGCACCCCGACCCGCTTCGGCCGGATCTCGGGCCAGATGGCGGCCTTCCTCGACCAGGCCGGCGGCCTCTGGCTGAAGGGCGCGCTGAACGGCAAGGTCGGCGCGGCCTTCACCTCGTCCGCCACCCAGCATGGCGGGCAGGAGACCACCCTGTTCTCGATCATCACCAATTTGCTGCACTTCGGCATGACCATCGTCGGCCTCGATTATGGCTATGCCGCGCAGATGGGCGTCGGCGAGGTCAAGGGCGGCGCACCTTATGGCGCGACGACGATCGCCGACGGCGACGGCAGCCGCCAGCCGAGCGAGGACGAGCTGGGCGGCGCCCGCTATCTCGGCAAGCGGGTCGCCGAGACCGCGGCGAAACTGTTCGCCTAAACCCCCTGCAACACGCGGCGGCCGGGCAGGACCGACAGGGTTTTGCCCGGCACCGTCGCGACCGAGCGGGTCGCGATGGTCGCCATGTTGACCCATTCGCACGATGCACGCTGCGGCGTCAGTTCGACGCGCATATAGCCGCGATGCTCGGTATCGGCCCATTTCAGTTCGGGACTCGCGGCGATCAATCCGCGCGCCACCGCAGCCGCGCCGATCTTGCGGGTGACGCTTTCATAGCCCGGCGAGGTGACGCTCTGGCCGCCGAACTCGACGCCGGCGGGCTTGCCGCCGTGCGCGAGGTCGAAACTCCATGCATTATGGCTGTCACCGGCCAGCACGATAAGATCGGCCTCTGCCGACTGCGCCATCGACAGCAGCCGCGCCCGCGCGGCGGGATATCCACCCCATGAGTCCATATTGAACGGCATGCCGGCCCGGCCCATCGCCACCCCCGACGCCATGCTGGTGCGATAATAGCCGGGCGCGCCGGGATCGAGCCAGTCCGGCGCCTCGGGCGGCAGGATCAATTTGCCGACCAGCGTGCCCGAACCGAGCAACTGCCAGCGCCTGCCGGCAGCGACCGAGGCGCGCATCGCGGCCGACAGCCAGGCTTCCTGCGCGGTCCCCATCATCGTCGCCGACGGATCCATCCAGATCCCGTCGCGGAACGCCGCCACGGCGGCCCCGATATTGCCGCCGGCCGGAATGTCGAGATGGGCCTGACGGGTCCGCGCCGCCAGCCGCGTATCGGTGCGGTAGAGCGTGCCGAGATTGCCGAGATCATAACCCTTCCAAGGCTCTTCCGAGACCGGCAGCCATTCCCGCCATGCCTGCATCGCGGCGCTCTTGCGCATATTCCAGTCGCCTTCGTCGGCATCGTGGTTCTGTGCGCCGCCTTCCCAGCTGTCATTGGCGGATTCGTGATCGTCCCAGGACGCAATCATCGGCACCGCCGCGTGCAGCGCCCTGAGATCGGGGTCGGCGCGGTAACAGGCATGGCGCAGGCGATAATCGGCCAGCGCGATCGTCTCGCCCGCAGGCTCGATCACCCGTCCCGCCACGACATCCTTCGCGTCGGGATAATATGCACGGCGATACTCGTAATAATAATCGCCGAGATGCAGCGCGAGATCGATGTCGCCGCGCTGCGCGGCATGGGCATAGGCGTTGAAATGGCCGAAGGGGAGGTTGGCGCAGGAGAAGACCGCCAGCGCGAACCGCTCGGCGCCGCTGCCCGGCAAGGTCCGCGTCCGCCCGACCGGCGACATCGATCCATCAGGTGCGACGAATCGGTAATGATAGCGCGTCGCCGGCGCGAGGCCCGTCACCGTCGCTTTGGCGGTCCAGTCGCGCCACGGGCCGGTGCGCACTTCGGCACCGCCGGCGATCTTCGCGAACGCCGCGTCTTCGGCAAGTTCGACTTTCAGCGTCGCGGCCCCATCGCCGACATAGCGGGTCCACAGCAGCACCGAGTCCGCACCGGGCTCGCCGCTGGCGACGCCATGGGTGAATCCGCGCCCGTCGAGCATCTGCGCCACCGCGCGGCCGGCACCGAGCGCGATCGCACCCAGCCCCCATGTCCCCGCGGCGAGCAGCGCGCGGCGGTCGATCGTCAGTGTCATGCGTGTCCCTTCGTGCTCACAGCCTCGTCCGCAAGGTCCAGAGCTCCGGAAAGGCGCGCTTGGACAAAGTGGACTGCAGATACGGCACGCCCGCCGTGCCGCCGGTGCCGCGTTTGCCGCCGATCACCCGCGCCACCGTAAGCACATGTTTGTGACGCCACGTCGCCATCGCGTCGTCGATATCGACCAGTTTTTCGGCGAGCTGATAGAGTTCCCACCAGCGCTCGGGATCGCGATACACCTCCGCCCAGCCGGCCTCGACCAGCGGATCGGGCTGATAAGCGAAACGCCAGTCGCGTTCGAGCACGTGAAGCGGCACGTCGAAGCCGGCGACCGCGAGCTGGGCGATCGCATCGTCCCACAGGCTGGGCGAATCGAGCGCCGCCTCCATCGCGCGCTTTGCATGCGGACGATCCTCCTGATGATGGAGGTGGGCGGCATCCTTCAGCCCAAGCAGATATTCGACCGTCCTGAACTGATCGGACTGGAATCCCGAACTCGGGCCCAGCACGGCGCGGAACCGGCTGTAATCGCTGGGCGTCATCGTCGCGAGCACATCCCAGCTCAACGTCATCACCGCCTGGATGCGCGACACCCGCGCGAGGCTCTTATAGGCCGGATGCAGCAGACCCTCGCGCACCAGCGCCTTCGCGCGCCACAGTTCGGAGATGGTCTGCTTGAGCCACAACTCCTTGGTCTGGTGGATGATGATGAACAATTGCTCGTCATCCTCGGTAGAGATCGGCCGGGTGGTGTCGAGCAGCTCGTCGAGCGCCAGATAGCGCGCATAGGTCATGGTCGAGGCGTCGGTCATGGCGCGAGTGTAGCGCCTTCCCCTTGGGGTGCCAGCCGGTTAGGCTGCGCGCCAAGTCGTTTCCAGGCGAGATAAAATGATGCGCAAGACAATTTCTGCCGCCCTGCTGCTGATCTCCTGCGCATGCTCGGCACCCGGAACGTCGAACGAGGCGTCGGCGATCTCGCCCACCGATCGCTACGACCTGGCCGGAGAGCGCGCCAAGATCGCCCGCATCGACATGAAGGCCGACCTCTCCTTCCTCAGCGACGAGGACCGGAAGGTGATCAACCTGCTGATCAAGGCGTCCGACCTGATGAGCGAGATCTATCTGCGCCAGGCCTATGCCGCGAACCCGGATGTGCGCGCGGAGATCGCGGCGATGCCGGCGGGCGCGGAGCGTGATGCGATGCTCGACATGTTCGATCTCCATTTCGGACCCTGGGACACGCTGGCCCAGGATCACGCCTTCTATGGCAAGGCGCAGCGCCCCGCCGGTGCCGGCTTCTATCCCGCCGACCTCACCAAGGCGGAATTCGACGCGTATCTCACGGCGCATCCCGAACAGAAGGCGGCGCTGACCGATCCCTACACCGTCGTCCAGCGCGATGGCGCGAAGCTGGTCGCGATTCCCTATTCGGTCGCCTACAAGGCCTGGCTGGAGCCGGCTGCGAAACTGCTCGACGAAGCGGCGGCGACCACCACCAATCCCAGCCTGAAAACATTCCTGTCGCTGCGCGCCAAAGCGTTCATGACCAATCATTATTATCAGTCCGAACTGGCCTGGATGGACCTGACCGGCACGCCGATCGAGATCGCGATCGGGCCGTATGAGGTCTATACCGACAAGCTCTATGGCGCGAAGACCGCGTTCGAGAGCTTCCTGACGATCAAGAACCCGGCCGAAAGCGCGGCGCTCGACAAATATAAGCGCTATCTGCGCGACATGGAGGCGAACCTTCCGGTCGAGGAAAAATACAAGAATTTCCAGCGCGGATTCGAATCGCCGATCGCGGTCGCCGAACAGATCCGCGGCGGCGGCGACAATGTCCCCGGCGTCCAGACGATCGCCTTCAACCTGCCCAATGACGAGCGTGTCCGCGAGGCCAAGGGCGCCAAGAAGGTGATCCTCGCCAATGTGCTGGGCGCCAAGTTCGATCGCATCCTCGCGCCGATGGCGTCGCTGGTACTGGTGCCCGATCAGTCGACGCTGGTCGTGAAGAGATATATGGAAGCGGAAACGCTGTTCCATGAACTGTCGCACAGCCTGGGGCCGGGCTCGATCGTCGTCGGCGGACGCAAGACCAATGTCAGCGCCGAACTGAAGGAGCTCAACTCGTCGGTCGAGGAGGGCAAGGCCGACATCATGGGGGTGTGGAACATCCTGTTCATGATGAAGAAGGGCGAACTGCCCGCCGCCGAGGCGCCGCAGCTCTGGGCGACCTATTTCGCCGGCATCTTCCGCGCGGTCCGCTTCGGCATCGACGAGGCACATGGTCAGGGCGCCGCGATGCAATACGGCTTTCTGAAGGAGAAGGGCGCTTTCGCCTGGGACCCGGCGGCGAAACGCTACCGGATCGACGATGCGAAGATGGAGGCCGGATTGCGCGACCTGATCGCCGCGATCGTGCGCCTGCAGGCAACCGGCGATTATGCGGGGACCAAGGCCTTCCTCGCGAAATATGCGGTGCTGGACGGCAATGCCGAAAGCGTGATCGCCTCGATGAGCGCCATCCCGGTCGACATCCAGCCGATCTATCCGGCGCGGATCTGAGCGTCTATCGCGCGTAATTGTCGCAGTCGCGCGGCGCGACTTGCGCCACGCGTCAGGACAATGCGCTGCAGATTGCCGGTATCACGGTCGGGCCGAGCGACACCGCGGCAATGATCGCCGTGCGTAACAAATCCCAGCCAGTGCGTTGAGCCGTCATGCGAACGGTGATGCCGCCGAACTTTCAATATAACCTTAATTGCGTCACTATCCGAACACCCCTGACGAAAGCCCCGCGTGCCCAGCCCTGCAATCGCCTGCATCAATGCCATCGGCACCGCCGTCCCCGACCACGACATCCATCGCGCGTTCATCGAGTGGGCCTCCAGGCGCGTTTCCAACCCCAGGCAGCGCCGGCTGTTCGAACGCATGGCCGAACGGTCGGGCATCGTCGCGCGCTGGTCGGTGCTGCCGCCGACGCCGGACGGCGGATCGCCGGTCGCCGCCGGCGGCTTCTATGCCGACGCGCTGCTGCCTCCGACTTCGGCGCGGATGGCGCTGTATGCCGACGCCGCGCCGGCACTCGCCTGCGATGCGATCGCGCGCCTGGGCGAGCAGATCGCGCTCGACGGCATCAGCCATCTCGTCGTCGCGAGCTGTACCGGCTTCACCGCGCCCGGTATCGATCAGCTGATCGCCGGCCGGCTCGGCCTCGATCCGGGTGTCGAACGCATCTTGATCGGCTTCATGGGCTGCTACGCGGCGGTGACCGCGCTGCGCACCGCGCGTCACATCGTCCGCTCGGAACCGGCAGCGCGCGTGCTGGTGGTCTGCGTCGAGCTTTCGACGCTCCATCTCCAGCCGCACGACGAAATCGAGCCGTTGCTGGCAATGCTCCAGTTCGGCGATGGCGCCGCCGCCGCGCTGGTCAGCGCCGATCGCGCCGGCATCGCGATCGGCGCGCCCTTTGCCGCCACCTTGCCCGATTCGGACGGGCTGATTCGCTGGGCGATCGGCGACCAGGGCTTCGCGATGCATCTGTCGGGTGAAGTGCCCGGCCGCATCCAGGAGGCATTGCGCGACGACGCGTTCAGGCAGACGATGACCGCCGGCGCCGGACTCGACTCGATCGACGGCTGGGCAGTTCATGCCGGCGGACGGTCGATCCTCGACGCGGTCGAGCATGGCCTCGATCTCGACCACCAAGCGCTCGACGCCTCGCGCCGGGTGCTGGCGGAGAATGGTAATATGTCGTCTGCGACCTTGATGTTTGTGCTGGCCGAGATGCTCGCCGCCCAGCCGCCGGCGTGCGGCGTGGCGATGGCGTTCGGTCCCGGCCTCGCCGCCGAGGGTTTTGCGTTCGGCGCGGCGCGATGAGCCGTCTCGCGCAGCGCACCATCGCCGAAGAGCAGATGGACGCCGCCGATCTCGACCCGGCGGTTTTTGATGCGGTGCTGACCGATCTCGCCGGGGTCAACCGGCTGGTGATGACGGTGCGCCCGACTCTGGCCTTCCTGAAGCGCGCGCTGAAGGGCCGGACGCGCTTCTCGCTGCTCGATGTCGGTTTCGGCGATGGCGACATGCTGCGCGCGATCGCGCGCTGGGCGAGCAAGCGCGGGATCGCCGCCGAACTCAGCGGCGTCGACCTCAACCCGAAGAGCGTGGACGTCGCCCGCGCAGCATCGACCGGCTACCCGATCGCCTTCCATGCCGGCGATTATCGCGACCGGCCCGATACCGACTTCATCGTCTCCAGCCTCGTCGCCCACCATATGAGCCACGAGCAGCTGGTCGCGTTCGTCGCGCACATGGAGGCGCATGCCGCGTCGGGCTGGTTCGTCAACGATCTGATGCGCCACCGTTTCGCCCATTTCGGCTTTCCTCTGCTCGCCCGGATCATGCGCTGGCACCGGATCGTGCGCGAGGATGGCCAGCTTTCGATCGCGCGTTCCTATCGCCCGGCCGAATGGCCGCCGATCCTGGCGCAGGCCGGCCTGGCCGAAGGCACCGCCCGCGTGTTCCGCAGCTTCCCGTTCCGCCTGTGCGTCGAACGCCTGCGCTGATCGTCGGCGGCGGCCCGGCGGGGTCGGCGGCGGCGATCATGCTCGCGCGGCTGGGTGCACGGCCGCTGTTGATCGAGCGCCAGCGCGAAACCGGCGATGCGCTGTGCGGCGGTTTTCTCAGCTGGCGCACGCTGGCGCGACTCGAGCGGCTGGGACTCGATCGGCCGACGCTGGGTGGCGCGCCGGTGCATCGCGTCAGGATGTTCGCCGAGGGGCGCGTGGCGGACACCGCTCTGCCGGCCGCTGCGGTGGGGGTATCGCGCCATCGGCTCGATTCGCTGCTGCTCGCTCTGGCCGACCGTTCCGGCGCGGCGATCGAGCGGGGCGTTGGCGTACGCGAAGCGAATGGGCGCGAACTCAGACTGGCCGATGGCGCCTCCATCACCGGCGAATCGCTGTTCCTGGCCACCGGCAAGCATGAACTGCGCGGTCTCGCGCGCGATGCAGCGCCCGACCCCGATCCATGGGCGGGACTGCGCGTGCGGCTCCACGCGACGCCGCGACTCGCGCGTCTCGTCGGCGATGCGGTGGAGCTTCATCTGTTCGCCGGAGGCTATGCAGGGCTGGTGCTGCAGGAGGACGGCACCGGCAATCTCTGCGTGGCGCTGCGCAAATCGGCGCTCGCACGCGGCGGGGGCAGGCCGGCGGCGCTCTTCGAGATACTCGGCCGCGATCTGCCGGCGCTCGGCGATCGACTCGCGGAGGGAATCATGGCCCAGGCGGATGCGGTCGCCGCCGTGCCCTATGGCTGGCGGGCACGGGAATCGGCACCCGGGCTGTTCCGGCTGGGTGATCAGGCCGCCGTGATCCCGTCGCTTGCGGGCGAGGGAATCGACATCGCGCTGGCGAGCGGAATGGCGGCAGCCACGGCATGGGCGAAGGGCGGGGCGAACGCGGCACCAGCGTTCCAGCGCCGGTTCGCCGCTACCACGCGCCGCCCGATCGCCTTTGCCAATTTGCTCAAGACTGCCAGCGAGCGACCCGCACTGGCCGGGCCGGGCGTTGCCCTGTTCGACCGCCTGCCGCGGCTTGCACGCGCGCTGGCGCGGCTGACGCGAGTCGCCGATTGAACGGTTGACCGCCACTGCGGGCGGACCCACATAAGTGCGATGGACAAGCTGGACCTGCCCGAGAGCGAATGGCGCAAGCGCCTGACGCCGGAACGTTACCATGTGCTGCGCGAAGCCGGCACCGAGCGCGCCTTCAGCGGTATTCTCAACGACAACAAGGCGCCCGGAACCTATCGCTGCGCCGGCTGCGGCACGGCTTTGTTCAGCAGCGACGCCAAATATGATTCGCATTCGGGCTGGCCGAGTTTCTTCGCCCCCAAGAGCGACGATGTGGTGACCTTGCACGAGGACAGTGCCCACGGCATGCGCCGGGTGGAGGTGCGCTGCGCCCGCTGCGACGGCCATCTCGGCCACGTCTTTCCCGACGGACCACAGCCGACCGGCCAGCGATTCTGCATGAATAGCGCCGCACTGGACTTCAAAGGCGACGACGCTCGTCGTTGACCGCTTGTGAGTGTGAGGCTTAGCGCGTAACCAACGCCGACCGATGGCTGCCGCGCGCAAACCCGTCCAGAGAGGCCCGTGGCGTACCGCATTCGTGCGGACGCTCAAGATCTCGGCAGTCGCCGCGCTGATCGCCCTGATCGCGCTGGTGGTCGCCGTGGGCATCGCGATGTCGACCTTGCCCAGTTACTCCGAACTCAAATCCTCGCTCAACGGCCAGATGATCCGCGTCCATGCCGCCGACGGCACGGTGATCGTCTCGCTCGGACCCAGCTTCGGCCAGTGGCTGGCCTATGACGACATTCCGCCGGTGATGGTCGATGCGATGGTCGCGGTCGAGGACCGGCGCTATCGCAGCCATCTCGGCGTCGATCCGGTCGGCGTCGCGCGCTCGGCCTGGGTGCGGGTGCAGCGCGGTGTGTGGACGCAGGGCGGCTCCACCATCACCCAGCAGCTCGCGCGCAACATCTTCCTCACCAACACCCGCACCTTCGGCCGCAAGGGCCGCGAGATGATCCTGGCGCTGGCGATGGAACGCAAGTTCACCAAGGACCAGATTCTCGAACTCTATCTGAACAAGGTCTATTTCGGCGGCGGCGCCTATGGCATCGATGCCGCCAGCCGCAAATTCTTCGATCATCCCGCGACGAAGCTCAGCCTCGCCGAAGCGGCGGTGATCGCCGGTCTCGTCAAGGCGCCGTCGCGCTATTCGCCGACCGCCGATGCCGAGGCGGCGATCGGCCGCGCCGGCGTGGTGCTGAAGGTGATGCAGGACGCTCGGGTGATCACCGCGACGCAGGCGGCGGCCGCCCATCCGGAGGACATCAAGCTCGCGCCCGAGCCCGGATCGAACAGCGTACGCTATTTCACCGACTGGGCCTTGCCGCAGCTCGATACGCTGATCGAGGAAACCAAACAGCCGATCGAGGTCTGGACCACGCTCGACCTCGGCATGCAACGCTCGGCCGAAGCGGCGATTCGCGCCAACGTGCCCAACGGCGCGCAGGGGGCGCTCGTCTCGCTCGACCGCGACGGATCGGTCAGAGCCATGGTCGGCGGCACCGATTATGTGAACTCGATCTACAATCGGGCGACACAGGCCGTGCGCCAGCCCGGATCGGCGTTCAAGCTGTTCGTCTATCTCGCCGCGCTCGAAGCCGGCTACACCCCCGAGAAGCAGGTCACCGACGAGCCGGTGACGATCAACGGCTGGAGCCCGCGCAACAGTTCGGGTCGCTATTCGGGCGAGATCACGCTCCGCACCGCCTTCGCTTATTCGATCAACACGATCGCGGCGAAGATCGGCGCCGATGTCGGCACGTCGAGCGTCGCCGACATGGCCCGTCGCTTCGGCATCTCGACGCCGGTCAACACCCAGCCCTCGATGGTGCTGGGCACCTCCGACGTGCGGCTGATCGAGATGACCCGTGCCTTCGCCTCGGTCGCGTCGAAGGGCGTCGCGGTCACGCCCTTCGGCATCACCAAGGTGACCACCGCCGACGGCGAGATCCTCTATGCCCACAAGGTCGATACGTCGCGTGTGCTGGTGGCGCCATGGGTCGCAGCCCAGATGACCGACCTGCTCCAGACCGCGGTCGCCACCGGGACCGGCCGCGCCGCGCAGATCGGCCGACCGGTGGCGGGCAAGACCGGCACGACCAGCTCGAACAAGGATGGCTGGTTTCTCGGCTTTTCGAGCGGAATCACCACCGGCGTGTGGATGGGCCGCGACGATGCCAAGCCGGTCGGCGGACTGCAGGGCGGCCGCGCGCCGGCCGGCGCTTTCCACGATTACATGATGTCGGCGGTGGCGAAGCGGCCGATCGAAAAGTTCGACACCGAGGTGACCCTGCCCGAATGGCAGCTCGAGCCCGACAACGAGACCTACTATGGCGCGCCCGATGCGCCCGGGCCGTTCGTCGACGAGAATGGCATGCCGATCGAGACTCCGCCGGGCAGGCCGATCGACGATCCGTCGGCCGACGACGAACCGGTCGAGGTTCCCGAGAAGATGGACGACGAGTGGATCGCCAAGATGACCCGCGGCCAGGACCGGCAGCCGGAACGCGATCGTGACAGGGATCAGCCGCAGCCGCGGATCATGCCGCCGCCGCGCCCTCAGGATCCGCGCCCGACTCCGCCCTGATCGCCGGCGTCCTGCGCACCGACCCTGTGCAGCGAAGAGCCATGCTGACGCAGCCACGTCCGCGCCGGCTTCGGGTCCGCGCCGAGCAGACGGGCGACGAGTGCATGGAAAGCCGGCGAATGATCCATGTGGACGCGATGCGCGACCTCGTGCGCCACGGTCGCGATCCGGACGAAATCGGGGGCGAGGATCAGCCGCCAGCTGTAGCGGATATCGCCGTTCGACGAGCAGCTGCCCCAGCGCGACCGCGTATCGCCGACGCCGACCGCCGCCACCGTCACGCCTGCGCGGGTCGCGATGTCGCGGGTCTCGGCGTCGAGCAGCTGTTTCGCCTGCGCCCGCAGCCAGCGCTTGACCCGTGATTCGACGGTTTCGACCGGTCCGCCGAGGATCAGCCGGTCGCCATCGTGCCGCGGCGCGCGCGGACGTTCGGCCGACCAGTCGATCAGCAGCGGGCGGCCGCGATATGGTATCGATTCGCCGGGCGCGATACTGGATGCCGGCATCACCCGGCCCAGCTGCACCTCCACCCAGTCGCGCTTGGTTTCGACCCATTTCAACGCCTGGCCGAGCGCCATCCGCGGCGGCAACACCAGCCGGATTGCGCCGTTGCGCGGATCGACGCTGAGTTTCATCTGTCGCGCGCGGGCGTTGCGCACCAGGGTCAGCGGGCGCGCAGGCTGGCCGAAATGCGGCAGCGTCGGTTGCGTGCGGCGAAGGCGGGCGAACATGGGGGAGATCAGAGTTCGCGGTCGATCAGATGATTTTCGAGATCGCCGACATCGTCCTCCGACACCGTCCAGCCGCGCACCGACATGCCCGCGCGGTGGACCGATTCGGGATCGCCGCTGATCAGATGATGCCAGTCCGGCAAGGGCTTGCCCTCGTCGACCAGCCGATAGGCGCAGGTGATCGGCAACCAATCCATGTCGCGCAATTTCGCCGGCGTCAGCCTGATGCATTCGGGGACATAGGCATGACGATGTTTATAGTCGGAGCAGCGGCCGGAGCGCCGGTCGAGCAGGCGGCAGGCGACGTTGGTGGCATGAAGTTCGCCGGTGTCCTCATCCTCGAGCTTGTGGATGCAGCATTTGCCGCAGCCGTCGCACAGCGATTCCCATTCGCCGCGGTCCAGCGCGGACAGGCGCTTTTCCTCCCAGAATCGGCCGGACGTTGCGCTCATTTGACCCAGCGCCCGAGTTCCGTGGCGAAATCGGCGGGCGTCTTGCCGGCTTCGGTCGGCATCAGCGCGATCGGCGCGCCCGCCGGGTCCATCAGATAGACCTGATTGCCGTGGTTCATCAGATAGTCGGTCGAACTGCCTTCGCCGCGACTGTAGGGAACGCCATAGATCCGTGCCATCGCCGCGATCTCGGCGGCGCTGCCGGTCAGGCCGATCATCCGCGGGTGGAAATCGGCGAGATATTGCTTGAGACGCGCCGGCGTGTCGCGCCCGGGATCGATCGAGACGAACACCGGCTGCACCTTCGCCCCCAGTGCCGGCTGCTTCGCCTCGAACGCCTTGAGCCCGGCGCTGATCAAGGCGAGATCGGTCGGGCAGGCGTCGGGGCAATAGCTGTAGCCGAAATACATGATCCGGTATTTGCCGGCGAGTGTCGCGTCGGTGATGCGCGCGCCATCCTGGTTGGTGAGCGCAAACGGGCCGCCGATGCGCGCGCCGGCCAGCGGCGGTGCGGCCGATTCGCCACAGGCGGCGAGCAAAAGCGCCAGCAAAAGCGCGCCGATCAGGCCGCGGAGAGAATCAGGCGTTCCATTCATTTCCCGGCCAGCCATGCTTTGCTATCGACGTTGAGGCAAGATAGGCCTTTATGGCTGCGAAAACAGGGACGCTCTGACGAAATGAAGCGAATGCGCGCGATGAACGGCCGGATTCTGGTCCTGGCGGTAGTGGCGGCGGCCGCCGCGGCGATGGCGCCCGGCGACGCCGTGGCCCAGCAATTCTCCGACTCCTATGTCTTCCTCAAGGCGGTCAAGGACAAGGACGGCGCCAAGGCGACCCGGCTGATCGACGAGCCCGGCACGACGATCATCGACACGCGCGACAACGCCACCGGCGAAACCGCGCTGCATATCGTCGTCAAACGCCGCGATAGCGAGTGGCTGGGCTTCCTGCTCGGCAAGGGCGCGCGGCCCGATATCAAGGACAAGGACGGCAATACCCCGCTGATGGTCGCCACGACTTTGCGCTTCGCCGATGGCGCGCAACTGCTGATCCAGCTGCGAGCCAATGTGAACCTGGCCAACAGCAGCGGCGAGACGCCCCTGATTCGCGCGGTCCAGCTGGGTGACGCCCAGATGGTGCGGCTGCTGGTCGCGGCGGGCGCCAATCCCGACCAGCGCGATCTGCTCGCAGGCATGTCGGCGCACGATTATGCGGTGCGCGACCAGCGCTCGGCGGTGATCCTGCGTGAACTCGACAATGCCAAGCCGAAGTCGACCAAGCCGACCCAGGGTCCCAAACTCTAAACGCCAGACTCTAACCGGGCGACCCCAGTTCGGGATCGATGCCCGCCATCCAGCGGTGCGCGGCGCGCCGGGCGAAGCGCAAGGTCTCGGACCGGCGGCGGGCCGGCGCCATCGCGTTCGTCGCCGCTTCGCGCAGGATCGCGCCGGCATAGCGATCGGCGACGATCAGACCCGCGGTCCCGGGCAGAAAGGCCTCGGTCTCGAACGGCGCGAGATTGAAGCCCGGCGGCACCGCCCAGAAGAAGCGATCGCAATAATCGAGATAATCGCGCCATTTCGGATCGCCGAGCAGATCGGCCCGACTCACCTTGATCTCGACGATGACGATCCCGCCGCGCGCGTCGATCGCCATCAGGTCGGCGCGGCGGCCATTGCCCAATGGCACTTCGCCGATCGCGAGCAGATCGTGGCTGTAGAATAGCCGGCAAACCCCGCGCGCGACATCGGCGGCGCAGATCGCATCGGCAAGCGCGGCTGAATCGGTGGCCATCGCCACCAGATAGAACATTCGCGGAACATGGAAAAGGGCCGAAACCCTTGGGCGTCAACGATAGAAGATGTGATTGCCGATGCGGCCGATGCGCTTGAGTTTCCAGCGTGGCGACACGCAGCTCGCATGGAAAAACAGCGCCTCGCCGACGCTGCTGTCCCATAGATCGTTGCGCGCGATCTGGGCGATCGCGACGGCGCGTTTCCATTGCGCGCCCGCGCGCTGGATCGCCGGCATGCCGCCGCCGCGCACGAACGAGAATTGGTGGGGCTGGAAGACGACGCCGCAGACCGAGCCGGGAAAACGGCCCGAGGTCGTGCGGTTGATGATCACGTCGGCGACGGCGAGCTGCCCGTCGAGCGGTTCGCTGCGCGCTTCGAAATAGATCGCGCCTGCGAGGCATTCGGTTTCGGCGTCGAGCGTGCCCGGCATATCGCGGGCTTCGACCAGGTCGGAGAGCGAGGCAGGCTTGCCGTAGGTCTGAAGCGACGGAAGCGACTGGGACTCGACGACGATCTCGGCCTTCGGCTCTTGAAGCGGCGTCTGCGCGAGCGGAGGTTGAAAGACGATCGGCTGAACCGCACTGGCCGGTACCTGATCGATCGTCGCGGCCTTCGCCGAAGCCGGTGCGAGGCCGAGCGAGGCCGCGGCGGCAAGGAAACACAGAGTCGCGAGGGCCGCGGCTTCGAAACTGGAACGCATATATCCGTCTGGCAATGCGGTGAGCAGACCCCCGCGCCCGATACCGAGGCTCGTGGACTATCCCCCCGTCTGCGTACTGCCGGACAAAAACGCGTCCTTGTGGCAGCCCCCGCGTTGAAGTGAAGCGGGCATCGGGACCGGCTGCCGTCGAGTCAACCCGTGCCCGTGGTTTCAGCGGCGAAGCGTTCGACGCCGGCGATGTCCAGTTCGACGAGCCACAGATCGGGGTCGCGGCTGCGGCGGCGCTCGAGATAGGCATCGCGCGCCGCCTCGTCATCGGCTTCCGGACCGCAGCGCGCCCAGCGATAGTCGCCGTCGTCGATCAAGCTGCGTTCGAGCAAGGCGACGAAACGGCCGCGTTCCATGCACAGCAGCAGCACGGCGCCCGCGCCATCGTCGCCGCGGCGGAGCACGGCGGCATTGCCGCCATGGACATGCGCGCGGCGAATCAGCGCGCCGACCAGCATCTGGCTGGTCAGGCGGACGGTCATGACCCGGCCGGCCGGGCATAGCCCGGCAGTTTGGCCAGCGCGATCTGCGATCGCATGAAGGTGCCGGTGCCGCGCGCCACTTCGTCGCCATCGGCGGTGACCAGCCGGGCATCGCCGACGAACACGCGCCGCCGTCCGCTCGCCCAGCGACCCTCGGCGATGACCGGACCGGCGGTCAGCGGACGGGTGAACAGCAGGTTGAACTGAGTGGTCAGCAGGAAGCGATCGGTGACGAGGCTGTTGCAGGCATAGAAGGCCGCGTCGTCGAGCATCTTGAAATAGATCGTGCCGTGTGCGGCGCCGGCGGCGTGGAACATGCTGGCGTCGATCTCGAACAGGATCCGCGCGAGACCATTGCCGGTCACCTCCAGCCGCGACGGAAACAGGCGGTTGATCGGTGCGGCGGCATAGAGCGATTCGAGCGCCCGATAATGCGCATCGGCGCCGGATGGCGGCCCCGAAGACCGGCCGGCGGCCTCAGGCCGCGTCACGCGCATCGACGCCGACGAGCAGCGCATAGAGGGCGTCGGTCGATGCGGCGCCGCGCAGCTTCGCGACGAACGGACGGTCGCGCAGGCGGCGGCTGACGCGCGCCAGCGCCTTGAGATGGTCGGCACCGGCGTCGGGCGGCGAGAGCAGCATGAAGATCAGATCGACCGGCATGTCGTCGATCGCCTGGAATTCCACCGGATCGGTGAGGCGGAAGAAGACGCCGACGACGCGGTCGAGACCCTCGATCTTGCCATGCGGAATCGCAACGCCGCCGCCGAACCCGGTCGAGCCGAGCCGCTCGCGCTCGCTCAGCCGCTCGACGACGAGTCGCTGCTCGATCCCGAACTCGCGTTCGGAAATCTGCCCCAATTGCTGGAACAATGTCTTCTTGTTGCTCACACCTTGCGCGACCTCGACCGCGCCAGGCATCAGCATGTCGCTGAATTCAATCATCTTGAGTCTGGCATCTTCGTTCGGGTCCGGCGTGCGCGCCGCGCGCGCACGCCCCTATTCACTCTGCCGCCGGTCAGCCGGCGCGGTTCGGCTCGACCCAGCCGATCGTCCCGTCGCCGCGCCGATACACCATATTGTAAATGCCGGTACCGGAATTCTTGAACAGCATGGCGTTGGTGTGACGCAGATCGAGCATCATCACCGCGTCCGAAACGGTCGCATCGGGCACGTCGATGCGGGTTTCGGCGATGATCGGGGGATTGTCGGCAACCTCCTCGGCATCGTCGACCGCGGCGAACAAGGTGTAGCCCGCATCCGCCGGAATCTCGCCGGCATGGCCGTTGCCGTGCCGGTCCTTCAACCGGCGCATATAGCGGCGCAACTGCGTCTCGATCTTGTCGCCGGCGCCCTCGAACGCGCCATGCGCGTCCGCACCCATCGCCGAGGATTTCAGGATCACCCCCTGCATGACGTGGGAGACGATGTCGCACACGAAGCGTGCGTCATGCGGTCCCTTGCCGAAGGTAACCTGCGCCGAGATGGCGCGGGCGAAATATTTGTCCGCTATACCCTGCAGGCGTTCGTTGACGTGCGTCTTGAGCGCGTCGCCGGTGTCCACCTGATGACCGGAAATACGGATGTCCATTCGCTTCTCCTTTTTAGGCGGCATGCCGTGAAGCACGCCGCCGGGAGCGTCAACCGGACGCCCCGGCAACCGTCCAGAGCGGATCGGTCAGTTTCGCAACGAAAGCCCGGTGACGCTCCAGCTCCTCGGGCGAGGCACTGTGCGGCCGCAGCGCACGGTCCTTGCGCTCGAACGAGTCGCGGAGCGTCACGGGTTCGTTCACGATCTTGCCATCGTCGGCCAGCATCAGCCCGATCTGCCGGCCGCCGGTCAATTCGACGTAGATTTGGGCGAGCAACTGCGCATCGAGCAACGCACCATGCTTGACGCGATGACTGCGATCGATGCCGAATCGCACGCACAGCGCATCGAGGCTGTGCTTGGCGCCGGGATGTTTGGCGCGCGACATCGACAATGTGTCGATCATCCGCGACGCGCCGACATGGAGCCGTCCGCAATTGCCGAGCTCGGTGTTGAGGAAGGCGAAATCGAACACGGCATTGTGCGCGACCAGCGGGCTGTCCTCGAGGAAATCGAGCAAATCCTCGCAAATGTCGTAAAACAAGGGCTTGTCGGCGAGGAACGCCTCCGACAGGCCGTGAACGGCCTGTGCCTCGGGCGGCATCGAGCGCTCGGGGTTGCAATAGCTGTGGTAGAACCGGCCGGTCTCCACACGGTTGATCAGCTCGATGCAGCCAATTTCCACAATCCGGTCGCCGTTGAGGGCGCTCAGTCCGGTCGTCTCGGTATCAAAAACGATTTCACGCATTTGACGCATTATCGGCCCTGCCGGGCGCTGAGGCAAGCGATCAGGTCACGAACGGCCTTGCGCGTCGCAGACATTGTCCCGCCGGTGGGGATGACGATATCGGCGCGACGGCGTTTCTCGGCATCGGGCATCTGCAACCGCATGATGCGGCGGAATTTCTCGACCGTCATGCCGGGTCTCGCCAGCACCCGCCGGCGCTGTTTCCACGCCGGCGCGGACACCACGACGACCACGTCCACATGTTCGCGACCGGCCTTTTCGAACAGTAAAGGGATGTCGAGCACCACGATCGGCCGCGCGCGGTGACGCCGAAGGAAGGCCATTCGCGCCGATTTGACCGCGGGCAGCACGATCGCCTCGAGATCGGCGAGCGCGGCGGGATTGCCGAACACTGCTTTGCCCAGCGTGAGTCGATCGAGTCCCGCAGGACCGGTCGTCCCGGGAAAGCGCGACTCGATCGCCGGCAGCACGATGCCACCGGGTCCCTGCAGCCGATGCACCTCGGCATCGGCGTCGAACAGCGGCACGCCCTCACGCCTGAACATCGCCGCCACCGCCGATTTGCCCATGCCGATCGAACCGGTGAGGCCGATCCTGATCATGCGGCGTCCGAACGCGGCATCATTGGCCAGCCATCCTGTTGTCCAGCCATCTCATTGTGATGTCAGCAGTGCGCGCAGCCGGGCATTGCTGTCGGGATCGTTCGGCGGCTCGACCCCGTAGAATTGCCGGAAGGCGAGACGCGCCTGACCGACCAGCATCACCAGCCCGTCGACCGCCTTGCGGCCGCGCCGCCGCGCCGCCGCGAGCAATGCAGTATCGAGCGGATCATAGACCATGTCGAACACCGTCGCGTCGGGCAGCGTCGCATCGAGTGCCCGCATCAAGGTCGGCGGCATCGCCGGCTGGCCATGCATGCCGAGCGGACTGGCATTGATCACCAGCGCAGCGCCCTCGCAAGCGACTTCGGCCGATTCGAATTCGAGGACCGCGGCCGGCATGGAGAGATCGTCGATCAACGCGCCGACCTTGTCGCGATTCCGCGCGAGGATTCTGAGACCGGCGACCTCCTGCGCCTTGAGCACCGCCAGTGCCGCGCGGGCCGCCCCGCCCGCGCCGATCAGGCACACGGTCTGTCCGCGCGCGGTTCTGCCGATCGCCGCCTGCACGCCCGCGACGTCGCTGTTCAGCCCGATCAATGAACCGCGTTCGCGATAGACGACGTTGACCGCACCGACCGTCTCGGCCGAGGTCTGCAGCCGGTCGAGCAGCGGCATGATCGTCTGTTTGAGGGGAATCGTGACGTTGCAGCCCAGCCAGGCATGATCGGCAAAGGCCAGCCGCAGATGCGAGGACAACGACGCGGCGGTGACGCGGCGCGCGCGATAATCGCCCTCGATGCCGAGTTCGCGCAGCCAGAAACGATGGATGACCGGCGATTTCGACTGAGCGATCGGATCCCCGATCACTTCGGCGTAGTGCAAGGTCATTCGGCGAAGTGCACGGTCATGTGGCGAGAATCCCCCTCGTCCGCAGATAATCGATCAGGGGAAGCAGCGGCAAACCGACGATCGTGAACTGACTGCCCTCGATCCTGGAGAAGAGCTGCACCCCTGGGCCTTCTATACGGTAACAACCGACGCAGCCCTCTGCATGTGCATATTCCGCATCCAGGTAAGACTCGATGAACGCATCGGACAGCGATCGCATAGTCAGCCGCGCGCGATCGACGATCCGCCAGACCGCGGACCCGCCTTCGGCGATCACCGCCGCGCTGAACAGGCTGTGGGTGCGGCCCGAGAGCAGGCGCAGTTGTTCGGCGGCGGCCGCGCGATCGGCCGGCTTGTCGAGCAGCGCGCCATCGTCGAGCGCCAGCACCTGATCGCAGCCGAGTACCAGCGCGCCCGGGTTGCGCATCGAGAGCCTGAGCGCCTTCAACTCGGCAAGCGCATCGGCGAGATCGCGCGGCGCGATTCCATCCGCCTTCAGCGCGGCTTTGGCGGCATCCTCGTCGACACCCGCTGGCTTCGCTTCATAAGGCACGCCGGCTGCGCTCAGCATGGCGCGACGGCCGGCGCTTTGCGACGCCAGGATCAAAATCATTCGGGATCGCCTTCGCCTTCGCGCGCGACGCTGCCGCGCTCGTTGAACAGATTGATGATCGCCGCAGCGGTCTCCTCGATCGAGCGCCGCGTCACGTCGATCACCGGCCAGTCATTGTCGGCATAGATTCGCCGCGCGAACGCAACCTCGCGCTGGACCGCATCCTGATCGACATAATCGGTCTCGGGCGCCTGATTGAGCGAGAGCAGCCGGTTGCGACGGACCTGGATCAGCCGGTCGGCGCTGGTGGTGAGGCCGACGACGAGCGGATTCTTGAGCGAATAGAGCGAAACCGGCGGCGGCGAGGCGGGGACGATCGGAACATTCGCGGTCTTGAAGCCGCGATTGGCGAGGTAGATCGATGTCGGCGTCTTCGAGCAGCGCGAGACGCCGGCGAGGACGATGTCCGCTTCTTCCCAATTCTCCCAGCCGACCCCGTCGTCATGCGCGATCGTGAACTGGATCGCGTCGACGCGCGCAAAATAGGCGGCGTCGAGCATATGCTGGCGCCCCGGGCGGGCTTTCGCTTCCTGGCCGAGCAGGCTCGAAAGCGCATCGATCACCGGATCGAGCGCCGGCACCGCGGGCAGGCCGAGCGCGCGGCAACGCGTTTCGAGCTTTCGCCGCGTATCGCTGTTGACGAGCGTGAACAGCACCAGACCCGGATTTTGCGCGACTTCAGCGAGGATCCGCTCGAGATGCCCTTCCGAACGGACCATCGGCCAGAAATGCTTGATGGTCTCGACGCCGTCGAACTGGGCGAGCGCGGCCTTGGCGATAGTCTCCAGCGTCTCGCCGGTCGAATCCGACAGGAGGTGAAGGTGCAGGCGCGTCATGTTCACAAGGCTGTGGACGACTCGCCGTATTTGGCAAGGATAAATGGGTGCGCCCGGCAATCGACCGATTCCGTCCCCGCAGCCGGCGATTTCGTCCACAGCCAGTCCACAGGTGGGCCGATCGGTCCACAGCCTGTGGATGACGGGGACGGCGTACGCGAATCCGCTGGATCGCGCGGCGTGCGGCGAGTCAAACTGTTGGCAATTCTGCGCATCGCGCATAAACCCCGCTGATCGCCCGACAACTACCCCTGTCACCTCTTTCATATAAAGAATCTTAGGAAGAAGAATGGAGCCGGAGAGCCTCGTTTCGGTGGATTGCCCCTTGCTGGCCGTGTTGCGCGGAGAGCGTCGCGAGCGCCCACCCGTCTGGCTCATGCGCCAGGCTGGGCGCTATCTGCCCGAGTATCGCGCGCTCCGGGCCGAGAAGGGCGGCTTCCTCGAACTGATGACCGACAGCGACACCGCGGCGGAGATCACGCTGCAGCCGATCCGCCGCTTCGGCTTCGACGGGGCGATCCTGTTCTCCGACATTCTCGTGATTCCGCATGCGCTGGGCCAGGACCTGCGCTTCGAGGCGGGCGAGGGGCCGCGACTCTCGCCGCCGCTGGTGGATGCGGCACTAGGCGCACTGGAGGCGGTTCCAGAGCGCTTGGAGCCGGTCTACGGCACGGTGCGGCGGGTGCGGGCGCTGCTGCCCCCCGGCGTCACCTTCCTCGGCTTTGCCGGCAGTCCCTGGACGGTCGCGACCTATATGGTGGCCGGGCAGGGCAGCAAGGAGCAGGCCGAGACGCGGCGCTACGCCTATCGCGACCCGCAGGCCTTCCAGGCGATCATGGATGCGATCACCACCGCGACGATCGACTATCTCTCCGGCCAGATCGTGGCCGGCGTCGACGCGGTGCAATTGTTCGACAGCTGGGCAGGCAATCTGTCGCCGGCACAGTTCGAACAATGGGTGATCGCGCCGACGCAGGTCATCGTGCGCGGTCTCAGGGCGCGTCACCCGCACGTTCCGATCATCGGCTTTCCGAAGGGCGCCGGCGGCAAATTGCCGGCTTATGCTCGCACGACCGGGGTCGATGCGGTCGGGATCGACGAGACCGTCGATCCGGTCTGGGCCGATCGGGCGCTCCCCGCAGGCATGCCGGTGCAGGGCAATCTCGATCCGCTGGCGCTGATCACCGGCGGGGAGGCGCTCGAAAGTGCGGCACGGCATATCCTTGCAGCGTTCGCCGGCCGGCCCCATATCTTCAATCTGGGTCACGGCATCCTGCCCGATGCGCCGATCGCACATGTCGAGCAGTTGCTCGCGATCGTGCGAGGCTAGGGCGGCATGACCGGCTTCCTCGGCGTGGCCTATCTGTGGGTCAAGGCGGCCCATATCATTTTCGTGATCTTCTGGATGGCGGGCATGTTCATCCTGCCGCGCTATCTGGTCCATCACCAGGACGCGCTCGGCGATGCGGCCGAATCCGCGAAGTGGGTCGAGCGCGAGACGAAGCTGCGCCGCGTGATCCTCTCGCCGGCGATGGCCACCGTCTGGTTGCTGGGCATCGCGCTCGCGCTCAACGCCGGTCTGATCGACGGCACCGCCGGCTTGGGCTGGCTCCACGCCAAACTGCTGCTGGTGCTGCTGCTGTCGGGCTATCATGGCTGGGCGGTCGGCTATGCGAAGAAGCTCGCGGCGGGCAAGCCGACATTAACCGGGCGCCAGCTGCGCATGCTCAACGAGGTGCCCGCGCTTGGCGTGACGCTGATCGTGATCCTTGCGGTGGTCAAACCCTTCTGAGCCGCGCGTACAGCCAAGGGTTGAACGGCCGTTGACCACTGCTTGACTTGCCCGAATGTGCGTCCTAACGCCGCCGGACAGCCTTTGCCGTCCGCGCAAAAGACGCTTTCACAAAATCTCATTCGCGTTCGCGGACTGACCATTTTTCACCGCCACTCGACGGACTTCCCCCTATGCATTTGAAAGACCTCAAGAAAAAAACCCCGGCCGAGCTGGTCGAGATGGCCGAGGAGCTTGGCGTCGAGGGCGCGTCAACCTTGCGCAAGCAGGATCTGATGTTCGCCATCCTCAAGGTCCAGGCCGAAAATGGCGAGCAGATCATGGGTCTCGGCACGATCGAGGTGCTGCCCGACGGCTTCGGCTTCCTGCGCAGCCCCGAAGCGAATTATCTCGCCGGCCCCGACGACATCTATGTCTCGCCCAACCAGGTCCGCAAATTCGGCCTGCGCACCGGCGACACGGTGGAAGGCGAGATCCGCGGACCCAAGGATGGCGAACGTTATTTCGCGCTGGTCCGGCTGGTCTCGGTCAATTTCGACGATCCCGACGCCGTCCGCCATCGCGTCAATTTCGACAATCTGACGCCGCTCTATCCCGAACAGAAACTGACGCTCGACACGCTCGACCCGACCGTCAAGGACAAGTCGGCGCGGGTGATCGACATCGTCAGCCCGCAGGGCAAGGGCCAGCGCGCGCTGATCGTCGCGCCGCCGCGGGTCGGCAAGACCGTGTTGCTGCAGAACATCGCCAAGGCGATCACCGACAATCACCCGGAAGTCTTCCTGATCGTGCTGCTGATCGACGAGCGGCCCGAGGAAGTCACCGACATGCAGCGTTCGGTGAAGGGCGAGGTGATTTCCTCGACCTTCGACGAACCCGCGCAGCGCCACGTCCAGGTCGCCGAGATGGTGATCGAGAAGGCGAAACGGCTCGTCGAGCACAAGAAGGATGTCGTCATCCTGCTCGATTCGATCACCCGCCTCGGCCGCGCCTACAACACCGTCGTACCGTCATCGGGCAAGGTGCTGACCGGCGGCGTCGATGCCAATGCGCTGCAGAGGCCGAAACGCTTCTTCGGCGCCGCGCGCAACATCGAGGAAGGCGGCTCGCTCTCGATCATCGCGACCGCGCTGATCGACACCGGCAGCCGCATGGACGAGGTGATCTTCGAAGAGTTCAAGGGCACCGGCAATTCGGAAATCGTGCTCGACCGCAAGGTCGCCGACAAGCGGATCTTCCCGGCGCTCGATGTCGGCAAGTCCGGCACGCGCAAGGAAGAGCTGCTCGTCGACAAGGGCAAGCTCTCCAAGATGTGGGTGCTGCGCCGCATCCTGATGCAGATGGGCACGATCGACGCGATGGAATTCCTCCTCGACAAGATGAAGGATTCCAAGACCAACGAGGATTTCTTCGACTCGATGAATCAGTAGGTCTGCGTGCCGGCAGCGGGCGGCGGATGGCTATCCGTGCCCCTCTCGGCTGAGGGCGATCATCCTCGCAAATTTAAAGCCAGACTTTAAATTTGCGAGGATGATGCGCGGAAGGCGATCTGCCCGCTTATGGATCGGCGTTAATCAGCCGAGATGCTCGGCGAAGAAATCCGCAGTGCGCTTGTCCGCCAGTGCGGCGCCGGCCTCGTCGCGGCGCTGACCGAGTTCGGCGGCGAAGCCGTGGTCGAGTCCCGCATAATCGTAGATCGTCACCTTATGATGATCGTCGAGTCCGGCGTGCATCGCTTTCTGCGCTTCGGGGCCGACGAAATGATCAGCGGTGGGGACGTGCAGCAGCACGGCATGCGCGATCGCATGTTTCTCGCCCAGCAGGCCGTCGATCCCGACGCCATAATAGCCGACCGACGCTTCGACGTCGGTGCGGGCCGCGGTCATGAACGCCAGCCGACCGCCGAGGCAATAGCCGACGCAGCCGACCTTCTTGCCACCCGACAATGAGCGCCCCGCACGGATCGCCGATTCGATGTCGGCGACGCCTTTGGTCTGGTCAAACTTGCCCATGAGGGCGATCGCGCGCGCGAAGTCGTCGGGGACGTCGGCATCGAGTTCAACGCCCGGCTCGATCCGCCAGAACAGGTCGGGTGCGACGGCGAGATAACCCTCGGCGGCGAGCTTGTCGCATTTTTGCCGGATGCCGGCGTTCACGCCAAAGATCTCCTGAATCACGACGATCGCCGCGCGCGGTTCGCCGGCGGGGGTGGCAACATAGGCGTCGAAACTGCCCGATCCGTCGATCGCGGCGATGCTGTGGGTTTGGCTCATGCGAACATCCTCTCCTGTGTTGGGCGCATTTCATGGTCGAGCAGCCATTGCTTGGTGGCCGGGCCTTCACCTGCCGAGTAAGCGCCGAACCGCCCGCCGGCGGCAAGTACGCGATGGCAGGGAATCACGATCGGGAACGGGTTGCGCGCGCAGGCCTGGCCGATCGCGCGCGGTCCGGAATTTGCGAGTCGGGCGAGGGCACCATAACTCAACGTCTCGCCATAGGGGATCGCTGCCATGGCCTGGCGCAATGCCATACCGCGTTCGCTGGCGAGGGGGGCGAGCGGCAGATCGAACTGCATCGATGTTCCGGCGAAATAGGCCTGCAACTGGGCGATGGCTTCGACCAAAGGTCCGGCGTGGACAATGTCGTCTTCGGCCGGGACCGCGACGATCGCGATCCGCGAAAGCTGCCTGCCGTCGCCGACGATTTCGATCGTCCCGATCGGCGTTGCGATGCGGGCTGTTTCAAGCGCATAGTTCATCGCTGGCGATGGTAGCAGCGTAGGGCAGCGGCTTGAAGCGGGAGTATGGGCATGAAGATGAATGTCGAGGTCGACTGTACACCCGAAGAGGCGCGGCGTTTCCTGGGCCTGCCCGATCTGACGCCGGTCCATGACAAATATATCGCCAACATGGTCGAGACGATGGAGCAGGGTCTCTCCCCGGAGACGATGGAGAAATTGATGAAGGCGTGGTCGCCGATGGGTGAGTCGGGTTTGCGCGTGTGGCAGCAGCTGTTCGATTCGATGAGTGGCAGCAAGCGCTGAGCGACGATTTCGGACGGACGGTGATGAACGGCTTGCGGCCGGGTACGATCTTCGCGCTGTCGAGTGGCCCCCCACCGGCGGGTATCGGCGTCGTTCGCATCAGCGGTCCGGCAGCGGCCTCGGCGCTGACGGCGCTTGCCGGCATCTTGCCGGTGTCGCGCCGCGCAACTCTTCGCCGGCTGGCAGATCCCGTCAGCCACCAGCCGCTCGATCATGCCTTGGTCCTGTGGTTTCCCGGTCCCGCGACCGCGACGGGTGAGGACCTCGCCGAACTCCATCTTCACGGCGGACGCGCGGTCATTGCAGCGGTGCTTGCAGCGCTTGAAACCTTGCCGGCAGTGCGCCCGGCCGAACCGGGCGAGTTCACCCGGCGCGCGTTCGAGACCGGCCGGATCGATCTGTCGGAAGCCGAGGGTCTCGCCGATCTGCTCGCAGCCGAGACCGAGGCCGAACGGATCAACGCGCTGCGTCTCGCCGAGGGCGGACTGTCGTCGCAGGTGGCCGCGTGGCAGCGTGCGACACTGGATCTTGCGGCACGGGTCGAAGCGCTGATCGACTTCTCCGACGAGGACGATGTGGGGGAGGGCGATCCCGCCGGACTCCGCGCCGGCTGTGCCGCGCTCGCCGGGACAATCGGCATCGTCCGCGATGCGCCGCCCGCCGAGCGATTGCGCGATGGCATCCGGGTCGTGCTCGGCGGCCCGACCAACGCCGGGAAATCGACATTGCTCAATGCGCTCGCCGGTCGCGACGCGGCTTTGGTCTCGCCGATCGCCGGCACGACTCGCGACGTTATCGAGGCGCCGGTTTCGCTCGGTGGACTGCCGCTGCTGCTGATCGACACGGCGGGTCTGCGGCATGATGCAGGTGAGCCGATCGAAGCGATGGGGATCGCGCGCGCGGGTCGAACGATCGCGGCGTCGGACATCCTGTTGTGGTTGGGTGCGCCCGACGACTGCCCGGAACCCGAGCGTTCGATCATCGTTCATGCCCGTGCCGATCAGCATCCGGATATGGTTGCGGGCGCCGATATTGCGGTGTCGGCGGTGACCGGCATGGGCATGGATACACTGCGCGGGCTGGTCCTGTCGCGGGCGCGATCGCTGCTGCCGCGACCGGATGCCTTGGCGATCAATGTGCGTCAGCGGGCCGCCGTGGCCGAGGCGGCGGCGATGCTCGGGGAAGCGGCGACGCAGTCGGACTGGCTGCTGGTTGCCGAACATCTTCGTCTCGCGCTGGCGGCGTTCGACCGTTTGACGGGCCGGGCCGGGACTGAGGACATGCTCGACGCGCTGTTCGGACGCTTCTGTATCGGCAAGTGACGATGTTTCACGTGGAACATTTTGACTTGAAACGCCGTGCGGCGTAGCGGCTGAAGCATGGATCAGCATTATGACATCCTCGTCGTGGGTGGCGGGCACGCCGGCTGCGAAGCTGCGTCGGTCGCTGCACGGATGGGCGCGCGCGTCGCTTTGATCAGTTTCGACCGCACGGGCATCGGGGCGATGTCCTGCAATCCGGCGATAGGCGGATTGGGTAAAGGCCATCTCGTGCGGGAGGTCGATGCCTTCGATGGACTGATCGCAAGAGCGGCCGACCACGCCGCGATCCACTATCGCATGCTCAATGCGAGCAAGGGCAGCGCGGTCCAGGGGCCGCGGATCCAGGCCGATCGGCGACGCTACAAGGTCGCGATCCATGCGCTACTCGATGGCCAGGCCGGACTCGATATCGTCGAAGGCGAGGCTGCATCGCTGCGGATCGAACAAGGTCGCGTGACCGGGCTGGAGCTGGCAGACGGTCGGAGCTTTGCGGCATCGGCGGTGATCTTGTGCACCGGCACATTTCTCAATGGCCGGCTGTTCAGAGGGGCCGAGCGACTCGCAGGCGGGCGAACGGGGGAGGCGTCTTCGGTGACCCTGGGCGCCCAATTGCGTATGCTCGATCTGCCGATAGCGCGTCTCAAGACGGGGACACCACCGCGCCTCGACGGCCGCACGATCGACTGGTCCGTCCTTGACGAGCAGCCTTCGGACGAAACCGGCTGGACGATGTCGCCACTCGGCCCCGGCCGTGTCGCGCCTCAAACCCATTGCGCGATCACGCGGACGAACGCCGAAACCCACATGATCATCCGCGATGCCTTGCCGCAATCGCCGTTGTTCAGTGGTGCGATCGAAGCGCGCGGACCGCGCTATTGCCCGTCGATCGAGGACAAGGTCGTCCGATTCGGCGACCGCGACGGCCATCAGATTTTCCTCGAGCCCGAAGGACTCGACGATCATCTGATCTATCCGAACGGCATTTCGACATCGCTGCCCGTCGATGCGCAGGCCGCGATGATCCGGACGATGACGGGGCTCGAACGCACCGTGATCGTGCAGCCCGGCTATGCCGTCGAATATGACCATATCGATCCGCGCGCGCTGCATCACACATTGGAACTCCGCGTGCTGCCTGGACTCTATTGTGCTGGCCAGATCAACGGCACGACGGGCTATGAGGAAGCCGCGGCGCAGGGACTGGTCGCCGGACTGAACGCTGCCCTGGCCGTCGCTGGGCGATCGCCGCTGATCCTCGATCGGGCATCGAGCTATATCGGCGTGATGATAGACGACCTCGTCTTGCAGGGTGTGACCGAGCCTTATCGCATGCTGACGGCGCGGGCTGAACATCGGCTCCGCCTGCGGTCGGACAACGCAGCGACGCGATTGACCCCGCTGGCGCTCGCGGCCGGGTGTGTGGGAGCCGAGCGGGCTGGCTGGTTCGCTGCGCGCGAAGACGTGCGTGGTCGCGTGATTGAGGTACTAACGGACTCCACTCATGCCGGCGTTGCGCCGACGGGTGAGGGTGGCCGACGCACGCTGTGGGACTGGTTGCGGTTCTCCAGTGTCGATCGCGATGTGCTGGTCAGCGTCGATCCGGTCCTGGCACAGGTGCCGACCGACCTGCTCGGCGAGTTGATCGAGGACGCACGCTACGCGCCTTATGTCGCCCGGCAGGACGCCGAGATCCGCGACCTCCGGCACAACGATAGCGTGCCGATCGACGCTGCATTCGACTATCGCGGTGTGGGCGGCCTGTCGACTGAGATGGTCGAGCGGCTCGATGCCGCGCGCCCGTCCACTTTGGGTGATGCGGCACGGATCCGCGGCATCACACCGTCGGCGCTCGCCGCCATTCTGGTTGCGACCCGGCGCATCGCGGCATGACGGAAGACGCGCGATGACGGAAGAGGGGGCGAGAGCCTGGCTGGCGGACAGGCTCAGCGTTCCACGTGGAACAATGGACCGGATCGAGCGCTTCGTCGCGCTGCTCATGGCCGAGGCGACGCAACAGAATCTGATCTCGGCTTCGACACTTCCGTCGATCTGGACGCGGCATATCGTTGACTCGGCGCAGCTGATTCTGTGCGCCAAGCGACCCGAAGGTCGCTGGCTCGATCTCGGCTCCGGCGCGGGTTTGCCCGGTATCATCATTGCGCTGTTGACCGACGCGCCCGTCGTCATGGTTGAATCACGTCGGCGGCGTGTCGACTTCCTGCGCGCAGTTGCGGAAGAAGTTGGCTTGCGCAACACCGACATCCGACTGGCGCGGCTCGAGACGCTGGATTCATTCCCGGCCGACACGATTACCGCGCGCGCTTTCGCGCCCTTGCCCAAGCTCCTCGAACTCGCCCATCGTTTTTCGACAAAAAAGACCTTGTGGGTGCTTCCCAAGGGCCGAAATGCAGAAGCGGAACTGGCAGATGTCGCCGGAACATGGCAGATGATGTTCCACGTGGAACGAAGCGTCACCGACGATGAAGCGAAAATCATCGTGGCGCAGGACGTCCGGCGGAGACGATAATGATCAGGATCGCGATCGCAAATCAGAAGGGTGGCGTCGGCAAGACGACCACGGCCATCAACGTCGCCACCGCGCTTGCCGCGACCGGCTGGAAAGTCTTGCTGCTCGACTTCGATCCGCAGGGCAATGCCTCGACCGGACTTGGCGTCGGCAATACCGAGCGTGAACGGTCGAGCTATCACCTCGTGACCGGAGACTGCACCGTCGAGGAAGCGGTGATCGCGACCAAGGTTCCACGGCTGGATCTGATCGCCGCGACGGTCGATCTGTCGGGCGCCGAGATCGAACTGGTCGATTATGAGGATCGCACCAGCCTGCTCGACCGCGCGCTCGACGCCGCCACACCCGGGCGCTGGGACATCTGCCTGATCGATTGTCCGCCGTCGCTCGGCCTGCTGACGATCAACGCCATGGTCGCCGCTCGGCAGTTGCTCGTGCCGCTGCAATGCGAATTCTTCGCGCTCGAAGGACTGAGCCAATTGCTCCAGACGATCGAGCGCATCCGTGTGCGCTTCAATCCGACGCTCTCGATCCTTGGCGTCGTGCTGACGATGTATGATCGGCGTAACCGGCTGACCGAGCAGGTGGCGCAGGACGTCAGGGCCTGTCTCGGCAATATCGTGTTCGAAACCGTCATCCCACGCAACGTCCGGCTCTCCGAAGCGCCGAGTTATGGTCTGCCGGCTTTGATCTACGACATCCGCTGCTCCGGCTCGGAGGCTTATATGAAGCTCGCGAGCGAGTTGCTCGGACGGCTGCCCAAAGGTCTCAAGGCGGCATGAGCGAAGAACCGGTTCCGGTTGCGCCAACGCGAAAGCCGCGTCCATCAGGGCTCGGCAGGGGGCTGTCCGCTCTGCTCGGGGACGTCCAGCGCGAAGAGCCGGTGGCAGTTGGAGCGCCGCGCCCCGCCGGTATCCAGACGATGGCGGTTGCCGATATCACGCCGCATCCCGATCAGCCGCGCCGGCATTTCGACGACGATGCGCTCGACGAACTGGCCAAGTCGATCTCGACGCGCGGACTGATCCAGCCGATCGTCGTGCGGCCCTATCAAGGCGGCTATCAGATTGTCGCAGGCGAACGGCGCTGGCGGGCGGCGCAGCGGGCGCAGCTCCATCAAATCCCGGTGATCGTCAAGGCGTTCGACGACGCCGAGACGCTTGAGATCGCGCTGATCGAAAACATCCAGCGCGAAGATCTCAACGCGATCGAAGAGGCCTCGGCCTATCGCAAGCTGATCGCCGAGTTTGGTCACAGCCAGGAGGCGCTCGGCCGGCTGGTGCACAAGTCGCGGAGCCATGTTGCCAATCTGATGCGGTTGCTCGAACTGCCGGAGCCGGTTCAGCAGTCGGTTGCCGATGGCCGGCTGACGATGGGTCATGCCCGCGCGCTGATCGGTGCGCCCGATGTCGAACGGCTCGCCGAGGAGGTCATCGACAAAGGCCTGTCGGTGCGCGAGGTCGAGAAACTCGCGCGCGGCGCCAAGCCGGCGCGTCCACGCCAGACCAGCCTGCCTTACAGCAGCAGCAATGCCGACCTCGAAGCACTCGAACGCCAGCTCGGCGATTTGCTCGGTCTCAAGGTCAAGGTCGCGCACGGCCCCGACGGCGGTTCGGTATCGCTCCATTATTCGACGCTCGACCAGCTCGACATGATCTGCCAGCGGCTGAGCGGCGAAAAAATCTGACGTGACCGTCTCCCGGTCCGGGGAGGATTGGTCCTACCGCAATCGCGCCGCCACCCGCGAGATTGCGATCAGTTCGGCATCGACCAGCATCGGCCCTGCCGAAGCCGAACTCTTCACCGCGCGTTCGGCGTCGAGCACGCGTCCCAAGGCGGTCGCAAGGCGGGCGGCCGGCCACATCCGCAATTGCCGGGTGACCGCGTCTTTTTCTTTCCAGAACAAGGATTTGCCTGCCGACGCGATGACCGCATCGGGCGTCGCTCCGCGTTCGACCTCGGCCCGCAACTGAATCAACAGATGTAGCCGGCGCAGCAGCGCGCGGAGCAAGGCGATCCCATCGATGCCCTCCTGCGCCAGTCGCGCGAGTTCGGGGCCGATGCCGTCGGGCCGCCCACCCATCACCGCCTCGACCATGCGCGAGAGATCGCTTTCGCCGGCATCGGCGCCGATGGCATCGAGCGCGTCATGCCCGGCTTCGCTCGGCCGGTCGGGTGCGGCATCGAGATAGAGCGCCAGTTTCTCGATCTCACGCGCAAGCACCGCGCGATCGCTGCCGGCCGCCCGTGCGAGCCGCGCGGCCGCATCGGCATCGAGCCGCAAGCCGGCGTCACGCGCCATCGCCATCGCCAGCCGATCGGCCTCCTGTCCCTCCGGCGGATAACTCGCAAACACCATGGCTGCGGGCGATGCCAGCCCGAGCTGAAGCAGTTTCGACGTCGCTTTCAGTCCGCCCGCGATCAGCACTGCGGGATTGCCCGCCCGTTCGGCACCCAACAGCGCCTCGACTGCGCCCAGACATTCGTCGCCCGCCGGCGCGACGCGGATGTGGCGCGCCCCGCCGAACAGCGAGATCGAGGCTGCCTCGTCGGCCAGCCGCGCCGGGTCTCCCTTGAGATCGCTGCCTTCGAGGTCGATCCGCTCGGCGTCGGCGCCCATTGCGCGTTCGAGTCGTTCGGCCAGCGCGCGCGATCCCGATTCATCGGGGCCGTACAGCAGGAACAGGCGGATGTCGGCCGTCGGTGCGTTGAGCGCGCGCTCGATCTGGCCGCGATTGGCTTTCACGGCACCGCGGGTTTGGCCGGAGCCGGCGCTTCGGTCCGCGATGCGTAGAGCGCCAGACGCGCGACGATCTGATCGGCGATCACCTGCGAAAGGCGCTCGAGCGCAGTGCTTTCCGCGGCGATGGTCGCATATTCGGAGCTGACGACGTCGATGCCGGCGTCCGATCCGGCGGCTGCATCGATCACCACCGTGCCGCGACCGACCTCGACCAGGCGATAACGTGCGCGCAGCGAGCGCCGCTCGCGCGTCACCGCATCGTCGGCGCGCACGCCGAACCCGGTGATCTGGTCGTCGAGTTCCACCTCCAGCCGATAGGCCGGCGTGGCCGTGCCGGCAGCGCCGAGACGGTCGTTGAGCGCGTTGCGTACGAGCCATCCGGCACGGCCCTGGATCGGTGCGACTTCGACGGTACCCAGCGATTTTGCCACGGGCCCGGCACCCCCGCCGCTGTAAAGCGGCTGCAGCCCGCAGGCGGAGAGCAGCAGCGCGCAGGCCGCAAGCGGGAAACTACGGATCATGCGACGATGTTTACCAGACGATCGGGCACGACGATCACTTTTTTCGGCGTGGCACCGTCGAGCGTGCGGATGACGCCGCCGGCCGCGAGCGCCAGTGCCTCGAGCACTTCGCGGCTTTCGCCCTTGGCGACGATCAGCGTGTCCCGCAGCTTGCCGTTGACCTGGACCGCGACCGTGACCTGATCGTCGACCAGCAATGCCGGATCGACCGCCGGCCACGCGGCGTCGGCAGCCAGCCCGGTTTCGCCGAGTCGTTCCCACGCTTCTTCTGCCAGGTGCGGCGCCATCGGCGCGACCAGCCGGACCAGCGTGCGGACTGCGATATCGCGCGATGCGCTGGGACCCGCTTTCTCGATCGCGGCGGTCAGTTCGTAGATCTTGGCGACCGCCTTGTTGAAGCCAAGCGCTTCGATGTCGGCCGCAACGCCCGCAATCGTACGGTGGAGCTTGCGGTCGAGTTCGGACTCGGTGCCGGCGGCATGGCCCGCGACGCTGTCGACCAGTCGCCACAGCCGATTGACGAAGCGCCAGGCGCCCTCGATGCCCGCTTCGCTCCACGGCAGGTCGCGCTCGGGCGGACTGTCGGACAGCATGAACCAGCGCACCGCGTCGGCACCGTACTGGTCGACGATGCCGGTGGGATCGACCGTGTTCTTCTTCGATTTCGACATCTTCTCGACGCGGCCGCGGATCACCGTCTCGCCGGTCCTCGTCATCACGATGTTGCCGTCACGCACCTCGATCTCGTCGGGCGCCAGCCATTGGCCCGATGGCGCCTGATAGGTTTCGTGCGTCACCATGCCTTGGGTGAACAGGCCGGTGAACGGTTCGGCGACGTCGAGCTTGCCGATATGCTTGAGCGCACGCGTCCAGAAGCGGGCGTAGAGCAGATGGAGGATCGCATGCTCGACCCCGCCGATATATTGGCCCACCGGCAGCCATTGCGCGGCCACCGCCTTGTCGAACGGCCGGTCGTCGGGCTGGCTGGCGAAACGGATGAAATACCAGCTGCTGTCGACGAAGGTGTCGAGCGTGTCGGTCTCGCGCCGCGCCGGCTTGCCGCAGGCCGGGCAGTCGACATGCTTCCACGTCGGATGACGATCGAGCGGATTGCCGGGAATATCGAAGCTGACATCCTCGGGCAGGACGACCGGCAACTGCGCCTTGGGCACGGGCACGACGCCGCAGGCATCGCAATGGATGAACGGGATCGGCGTGCCCCAATAACGCTGGCGCGAGACGCCCCAGTCGCGCAGCCGCCAGACAGTGGTGCCCGTGCCCCAGCCGCCATGTTCGGCGCGGGCGATCACCGCCGTCTTCGCCTCCTCCACCGTCATGCCATTGAGAAAGTGCGAATTCACCAGCCGGCCCGGGCCGACATAGGCCTCGGTGCCGATCGCTTCTTGCTCCGCACCCTCGGGCGCGACGACGCGCTCGACCGGGAGATTGTATTTGCGGGCGAAGTCGAGGTCGCGCTGGTCATGCGCCGGGCAGCCGAACACCGCGCCGGTGCCATAGTCCATCAGCACGAAATTGGCGACATGGACGGGCAGATGCCAGGCCGGATCGAGCGGATGCTGGACGGCGAGGCCCGTATCGAACCCCTTCTTCTCGGCGGTTTCGACGTCGGCCGCGGCTGTGCCGCTGCGCTGGCATTCGGCGACGAAAGCCGCGAGTTCGGGGCTGTTGCGCGCCAGTTCCTGCGCGACCGGATGGTCGGCGGCGATCGCGACGAAGCTGGCGCCATACAGCGTGTCCGGCCGGGTCGTGAACACCTCGATGCCGCGGTGCGACACGCCGGTGCCGACGAAGTCGAACCGCAGCTTCATGCCGCGGCTCTTGCCGATCCAGTTCTCCTGCATCAGCCGGACCTTGTCGGGCCACTGGTCGAGCTCGCCGAGTCCGGCGAGCAGATCGTCGGCGAAGTCGGTGATCTTGAGGAACCACTGGCTGAGCTTGCGCTTCTCGACGGACGCACCCGAACGCCAGCCCTTGCCGTCGATCACCTGCTCGTTGGCGAGCACGGTCATGTCGACCGGGTCCCAGTTGACGGCCGATTCCTTGCGATAGACCAGGCCGGCCGCGTAGAGATCGAGGAACAGCGCCTGTTCATGACCGTAATAATCAGGCTCGCAGGTCGCGAGTTCGCGATCCCAGTCGAGCGCGAATCCCAGCCGCTTGAGCTGCGCCTTCATCGCCGCGATGTTCGACCGCGTCCATGCCCCCGGATGGATCTTCTTCTCCATCGCCGCATTTTCGGCGGGCATGCCGAAGGCGTCCCAGCCCATCGGATGGAGCACTTCGTGGCCGGTCATGCGCTTGTAGCGCGCCAGCACGTCGCCCATCGTATAGTTGCGGACATGGCCCATATGGATGCGCCCCGACGGATAGGGGAACATCTCGAGGACGTAAGCGCGCGGCTTGGCGCTGGCGTCGTCGGCGGCGAAGACCTTGCGGTCCTCCCACACGGTCTGCCAGCGCGCATCAGCCGCCAGCGGGTTGAAGCGCGTCGTCACTGAAAAATCCTTCGAATCAGCCGACGGAGCTGCGCCTGAGATCGCGCGCCTTGGTGAGGATGATCTCCTCGAGCTTCTGCACGGTCGCCGCCCCGACCGGTGCGTCGACCCAGGCGCCGTTCTGGTTGAGCTGGCGCGACGCCGCGACGCGGACCGCGTCGGCGCGCAGATCCTGGTCGAGGATCGAAACCGTCAGCTTCATGCGTTCGCCGGGCGCGCTGGGATTCACATACCAGTCGGTCACGATCACGCCGCCGTTCGAATCGGTTTGCAGCAGCGGCATGAACGACAAGGTGTCGAGTGTCGCGCGCCAGAGATAGGAATTGACGCCGATCGTCGTGACCTTCGACGCCGCCAGATCCGCCTTCGGCCGCTCGCGGCCGCCGCATGCGGCGAGCGACGAGATCAGGGCGATCGCGATCGCGATGCGGGCAGGTCGGGTCATGCGGATGGTCCTTGGAAAAACGGTTACGCGCGCCATCTATAGATAGTCCCGCCATGCCCGCAAGCGAAGGCGTCTTTACGGCCTGTCTTTTGGGCGAGGTCGTCGGTGGGAGAGGGCGCCGGAGTCTGGCGTGGCTGTGGATATCATGTCACAGCGGCCGCGAAAACGGTGTGGGGCGGTGGCGTGATGCGGACAATCCGTGCTAGTCCAATATTGCGAAGGGGATGAAGACAGTGTTCGGGGCGAGTCGCATGAAAGCGGGATGGATCGGATCGGCGGCGGCCGTGACCGTCCTTTCGTTGTATCCAGCGTATGCGGCGCAGGATTCGCAGCGTATGCGGCTGACTCCCAGAAAAGCCGTCTCGCTCAATGCCCGCGGCGGCATTGGATCCTTTACCCCGGCATCGGCCGATCCGCGGCTGGCGGCGAGCTTTGCGCGGGCGGGCATGACCAGTTCGGGCTTCCGTTTCACGCCGTCGACTGCCGCCGATGGCCGCAGCCGCGCCGTCACCGTCGCGGTCCGCGCACGGTCGAGCATCACCCGCGCCGATGCGGAGCGAATCGCTTCGGCGGCGCCGCCGGTCAGCATCACGCCGATCGCCTATAATCTCGGTGTCGCGGTCGGCTGGAAGAGCTTTGCGCTGTCGGGCGACGTTTCGCGCGTCGATACCGGGCCATTGCCGGGCGGGCGTGAAGCCGTCGATGTCGGCGTCAGCTACACCGGCAAGAAGTTCTCGGCGCGCGTCCAGGCGGGCGCCGATCGTCCGACGCAGGGGCAGCCGACGTTGATCGAAGGCGGCAAGGCCTATTCGGTCGATCTCGGCACCAGCTACTCGCTGACCCGCAATCTCGATGTGACCGCCGGCGTCCGCTATCGCAGCGAGCGCGACCGGCTTCTGCCGACCACCGACGACCGGCGCGACAGCCAGGCCGTCTATATCGGTACCGCCTTCAAGTTCTGAGGCCACTCCCGCCGTTCGCGCCGAAGCCTTATTTTATCCCTTATTTTCAAGCGTGAAGTCGCCCGCGGCGCCCCAGGCGTCGATCGCGGCCCAGCCATCTGCGCCGAGCTTCCCCAGCCGCCGCCAACGGTGCGAATCCATCCCGCCGAGCGCGATGATCGGAGCATGCGCGTATCGGGCGAGCGCAGCAAAGCGCCACCGACCAAGCGTCCGTCCGCCCGGGTGCGATCGCGTCGCGAACACCGGCGACAGAAACAGCAGATCGGCGCCAAGCCGTGCGGCAAGCGCCATTTCGCCGATATCGTGCACCGGCGCCGAGCGCAGCAGCTTCGGCCCGACCGCATTGCGACCGCGACCGTGGACGCCGTCAGCCCCCCACGCCCGTGCCTGCTCGGGGCCGTCCGCGAGCAACAGCATCAGTCGGCGCCGGCGCGCCAGCCGACGAACACGATCGAACAGCAATCTGCGCTCCGCCGCCGGCGTTGCATGATGGCGGAAAACGATGCCGGCGCCACGCGGTAATCGGGCGAGCGCGTCCCACAACGATTCGCCCAGACGTTCGTCGGTCATCAGCCAGACGGTCGGAATTGCGCGAGATGGGCGGTGGCGGGGTGGCATCGCGCTTCCTATAGCAGCCGGCATGACCCTATCCGAAGCTGCAACCCGCCTTGCCGCGGTGAACGACACCATCGCCCGCAATGCGCGCATCGCGGGCCGTGAAGCCGATGCCGTGACGTTGATCGCGATCTCGAAGACGCATGATGCCGATGCCATCCGGCCGTTGATCGGCGCCGGCCAGCGCGCCTTCGGCGAAAATCGCGTCCAGGAAGCCCAGGCGAAATGGCCGGCGCTGAAAGGCGAGACGGCGGGTATCACGCTTCATCTCGTCGGCCAGCTCCAGTCGAACAAGGCGGCCGATGCGGTGGCATTGTTCGACGCGATCCATTCGGTCGATCGTCCTTCGCTGGTCGACGCGCTCGGCCGGATCGCCGCGACCGGCACGGCGATGCCACGGCTGTTCGTGCAGGTGAATATCGGCGCCGAGGAGCAGAAGGGCGGCTGCGCGATCGCCGACTTGCCCGCCCTGCTGGCGCGCGCGGCCGATGCCGGCCTGACGATCGACGGATTGATGGCCGTCCCGCCGGCCGATGTCGAGGCCGCGCCCTATTTCGCGCTCGCGGCGAAGCTCGCGCGCGACAACGGCCTTGCCGGGCTCAGCATCGGCATGTCGGGCGATTATGAGACCGCGGTGATGCTGGGGGCGACCCATGTCCGCGTCGGCAGCGCCCTGTTCGGCGCGCGCTGACATGAAGATCGGCGCGCGATTCGACGGCATCATTTTCGACTTCGACGGCGTGCTGCTGGAAAGCGAGTTTGCCGGCAATGCCCATCTCGCCGAGGTGCTGACCGCGCTCGGCCATCCGCTGTCGACCCAAGAGGCGATGGCACGCTTCATGGGACTGGCGGGCAAGGATTTCCTCGAGGCGATCGCGACTTGGATCGGCGCCCCGGTGCCGCACGCGTTCCATGACCTGCGCGCCCGCGAGGCTGCGCGCTCGCTCGCCGAAGGCATCGGCGCGGTCGCCGGCGCGGTGGACTTCGTCGAATCGCTGCCGCCTGGCGTGCCGCGCGCGATCGCGTCGTCGAGCAGCACGCACTGGATCGGGAGCCATCTCGATCATCTCGGGATCCGGGCGCATTTCACGCCGCATATCTACAGCGGGCACGAGCATGTCGCGAGCGGCAAGCCGGCGCCGGACATCTATCTCCATGCTGCGCGTGCGATCGGCATCGACATCGCGCGGACGTTGATCATCGAGGATTCACCCGTCGGCGTGACCGGCGCGGTCGCCTCCGGCGCTCATGTCATCGGATTTTGCGCGGGGAGCCATTGCGCGCCCGATCATGGCGCGCGGCTGGCGGCGCTGGGTGCCCATGACGTCGTCAACGATTTCGAATCGCTGGCGGCGCTGATCGCCTGAGGCCATGGGCTTAGAGTTGGTGACCTGTGCGGTCGCGTTTTGTCGCCAGATAGTGCGCATTGTGCGGGTTGGACGGCAGCGCATGCGGCACGCGCTCGGTCACCGTCACACCGGCGGCTTCGAGGCCGGCCACCTTGGCCGGATTGTTGGTCAGCAGCCGGATCCGGTTCTGCCCCAGCAGCTGCAGCATGCGCCCGGCCACGCCGAAATCGCGTGCGTCGATCGCGAAGCCGAGCCGGAGATTGGCGTCGACCGTATCGAACCCCTGATCCTGCAACGCATAGGCGCGCAATTTGTTGACCAGGCCGATGCCGCGTCCTTCCTGCCGCAGATACAGCAGAATTCCCCAGCCCGAGTCCGCGATCGCATGGAGCGCCGCGTCGAGCTGCGGCCCGCAATCGCATTTGAGGCTGCGCAGCACGTCGCCGGTCAGGCATTCGCTGTGGAGGCGCACGAGCGGCGTCGAACCGTCCGGCGTACCGAGGATCAGCGCAACATGTTCGCCCGCCTGCTCGGGGCTGCGGAACGCAACGATCTCGGTATGTTCGCATGCGGCAACGGGCAGGTGCGCGCGGGTGGCGATCGCCAGTCGCCCGGCATCCTCATGCGCTGCGATATCCTGAGGGGTGATCGCTGCAGGGTCGCCCTCGACGGCGGTGCGGACGAAGAAGGCGGGCATCAGTCCGGCGATCCGCGCCAGTTCGAGCGCGGCGGTGGCCGCTTCGGTCTGGTCGACCGGCACCGCGCGAAACGGACCTTTTAACGGCGTCGCGAGGTCCAGCACCGGGTCGGCGATCGCCGTCGCCGTCGCCATGTCGAGCCAGGGTGCACGGCCGATCCGGACCGGTCTCGTCGGTTCGGCGGCATCGCGCTGATTGGCGAGCTTCAAGGTCGTGGCGCGGGTCGCCGAGATCAGGATATCGGCCCGGCCAAGCGCGTCGAACGCCTCCAACCGGGGTTCGTCGGCCGCTTCGATCGCCAGCACGCTGATCGTGCCGCGCGGGTCGGCGATCGCCACCGGCCAGCCCCGTCGCAGGGCATCGACCGCCCGCGCCGCGGCATGCGGGTCGCTCAAAGCGCAAGCTCGATGATCAGCGGCACATGGTCCGATGGGCGGGTCCAGCCACGGACCGGTTCGAGCACGCGATGCGCAACCGCCTGGGTTGCGAGGTCTGGACTCGCCCACATATGGTCGAGCCTGCGGCCGCGATCGCTCGCCGCCCAATCCTTTGCGCGATAGCTCCACCAGCTGAAATTGCGCTCGGGCGCGGGAATGAACCTGCGGCCGAGGTCGACCCAGTCATGGGCCGCCTGCAGCTTGCCGAGCGCTTCGACTTCGATCGGCGTATGGCTGACGACGTCGAGCAATTGCTTGTGGCTCCAGACATCACATTCGAGCGGTGCGATGTTGAAGTCGCCAACCAGCAGAGTCGGCTCTCTGAGACCCTCGGACCAGCGTGTCATCCGCTCGACGAAATCGAGCTTCTGGCCGAATTTCGGATTGATCGTGCGATCGGGAACGTCGCCGCCGGCAGGCACATAGACATTCTCCAGCCGGAAGCCGTTCTCGAGCTGGACGCCGATATGGCGCGGTTCGCCATTGGCCTGCCAGTCGAGCCGGTCGTCTTCGCGCATCGGGACACGGCTGACGATCGCCACGCCGTGATGCATCGGCTGCCCATGCAGCACCTGGTGATGATAGCCGAGCTGGTGGAACATCGCCGCGGGAAAGATGTCGTTCACGACTTTAGTTTCCTGCAGGCACAGGATGTCGGGCTGTTCCTCGCGCAGCAGGCGTTCGACGATCTCGATCCGCGCGCGGACCGAATTGATGTTCCAGGAGGCGATCTTGAGGCTGGCGGTCATGGCGGCGATGTAGCGATGGAGCAGGGTGATTGCCAGCCGGCCCCATAAGGCCGGCCCAATAAGGAAAGACCCTCGCTCCGGGGGCATGGAGCGAGGGCCAACCTAGCGTTCGTCACGCAGGCGGGCCGTGGAGCCAAAGATGGGCAACAGGGGGAAAATCCCACCGGGCCCCACGACCGCAAGACAGTATTTACCGAATCGAAGCTGTCGCCCTGATGAATGAAAGCGCCGAAAGCGTTCAGACCAAAACTATGTCGGTCCCAAACCTATCTTGGCCCGCGCGCCTGCGGACGCGGATCGCGGAACTTGAACGACGCGTCTCCGACCGCGACGTTGAACCTCTGGTCGCGCAGCCTGACGGTGGTGCGGTTGTTCTGCGAATCGAGTGCGACCCAGCCCTGCAGCATCAATCCGCCCGGTGCCGATGGCGTTCGCGCGAAGGCGAGGGTGATCGCGCCGAACTCGGGACGCCTGGGATCGCGCGCCTCGACCAGCAGGATACGGGGATCGACGGTGGGCATGATCCTGGCGATCCGCGACAGATCCCTGTTCGGATCGAGCAGCACCGCCAGCGGCGAATTGCCGATCGGCCAGCGCGACAGCTGGCGAACCGAATAATCGATGAAATACAGCGATTTGCCATCGGCGACGACCAATGTGTCGACGCCTTTCTGATATTCGAAGCGAATCTTGCCGGGCCGCTTGAGAATCATGGTCCCGCCGATCGCGCGTCCGGCGCGGTCGGTCTGGGTGAAGGCAGCGGTCATCGTCGTCACCGCCTTCATATGCGCCTGGACCATTGCGAGATCCGCGGCGGGCCGGGGTGCGGTCTGGGCGATTCCGGTCGGCGCGAAGACGGCGCCGGCGGTGATGGCGGTCGCGAGCCCAAGGCCGAGCGCGGTAAGAAGCGATTTGATCATCATATTTCCATTCATGCGCGCAGCCGTGCGCGAACGGCATTGAACGCGTCCTGAACTCTGCGGTTGCTCAATTGACGGAATAAGCGAAAAGACAAGTGCCGTCCGGCCGGATTTCAAGCCGGTTCCGGCCGATCACATCCATCCCGATGATCATGTCGAAGCTGTCTGTATCTGCCAGACCGATACCGAGGATCGTCATATTCAGAACGGTCGGGAACTGCGGTCCGTCGTGATTCTGGCTGAAGAATCCAACCCTGAACATATATCGATCGGACTGCATCAGCCCCGAAGCCGTCTGCACCGGTTTCTTGCCGAGACTGGGCAAATCCAGTTGTCGGGAAATGCGAGGCGTAAGGCCGCTGGATGTGGCGCCGGTGTCGAGCAGGGCATCGACTTCGACCGAGGTCAGGGCGTTCGGTGCGCCGACCGGCGGCATGACGGCCGCCCTCATGATCAGACGGCGGCGGTCATGGTGCCACTCAATCTCCGGCATGCGAAAAAATACCAAGGTCGATCGGCTCGTCGTCGACCTCTTGAATCGAAAAGAGATGATCCGAAAAGCGCCTCAATCCCGCGCGATACGCATCGCCCGGGTCGTCGAAGAATTCGACGACATCGCGATCGCGCATCAACGCATATTGGCCGCGCCGGTCTGCCAACAGCGATGCGAGCATGCGTTGAAAGGCATCGTAATTCTGATCGACCTGCTGGCGCTGCTGAAGACTCGTCACAGGTCCAACTCCCCTTCATCCATGATAGACGCGTTCGAAAGCCCGTCGGTCGTCAGTGCGGCTGGCCGTCGGCATCGACCAACACTTCGCGCCGGCCGACATGGTCGGGCCGCGAGACCAGGCCATCGCGCTCCATCCGCTCGATCAGGCGTGCTGCGCTGTTATAGCCGACGCGGAGCTGGCGCTGCAGCCAGCTGGTCGAGGCTTTCTGGCTCTCCGCCACCAGCTGCACCGCCTTGCGGAACAATTGTTCTTCGGGGCTGTCGTCGCCGTCGGGGGCGCCGTCGATGCTGTAGCCGCCGTCCTCGGGTTCCTCGGTGACCGCGGTGATATAATCGGGCGTGCCCTGGCCGCGCCAGTGATCGGCGACCATCCGCACCTCCTCGTCGCTGACGAACGGGCCGTGGACGCGGGCGATCTGCTTGCCGCCGGGCATGTAGAGCATGTCGCCCTTGCCCAGCAGCTGTTCCGCGCCCTGTTCGCCCAGGATCGTGCGCGAATCGATCTTGCTCGTGACCTGGAAGCTGATCCGCGTCGGCAGATTGGCCTTGATCACGCCGGTGATGACGTCGACCGATGGCCGCTGCGTGGCCATGATCAGGTGGATGCCGGCGGCGCGCGCCTTCTGCGCGAGCCGCTGGATCAGGAACTCCACCTCCTTGCCGGCGGTCATCATCAGGTCGGCAAGCTCGTCGACGATCACGACGATATGCGGCAAGGGTTCGTAATCGAGCTTCTCTTCCTCATAGATCGGCTGGCCGGTCTCGGCGTCATAGCCGGTCTGGACGCGGCGGCCGAGTTGCTGGCCCTTCGCCTTCGCCGCGCGCACCTTGTCGTTGAAGCCGCCCAGCCCACGGACGCCGACCGACGCCATCATCCGGTAGCGGTCCTCCATCTGCTCGACCGTCCATTTGAGCGCGCGGATCGCCTTGGCGGGCTCGGTCACCACCGGCGAGAGCAGATGCGGGATATCGTCATAGCTGCTCAGTTCGAGCATCTTCGGGTCGATCATGATCATCCGGCACTGATCGGGCGTCAGCCGATACAGCAGCGACAGGATCATGCAGTTGAGGCCGACCGATTTGCCCGATCCGGTGGTGCCGGCGACCAACAGATGCGGCATCGGCGCGAGATCGGCGATCACCGGATCGCCGGCGATGTTCTTGCCGAGGATGATCGGCAGCTGCGCCGACATGTCCTCGAACGCCTGCGTCGCGACCAGCTCGTGCAGCACGACCGATTCGCGCTTCTGGTTGGGCAGTTCGATGCCGATCACGCTGCGTCCGGGAATCGTCGCGACGCGCGCCGACAGGGCCGACATGTTGCGCGCGATATCGTCGGCGAGCTGGACCACGCGGCTGGCCTTGATGCCGGCGGCGGGTTCGAGCTCGTACATCGTCACCACCGGACCCGGCCGGACCTCGACGATCGAACCCTTGACGTGAAAATCGTCGAGCACCGATTCGAGCAGCCGGGCATTGCGCTCGAGTCCGGCCTTGTCGATCTGCTGGCCGGTCGAGGGCGGCGCCGCCTTCAGCAGGTCGAGTGGCGGCAGCGTATAATTGTCGCGCAGGTCGAGCGAGGCCTGGCGCGCGCGCTGCGTCGCCTGTGACGGCGGCAGCGCGCGGTCAGCGATCACCGGACGCGGCTTGGTTTCGGCGATTGCAACCGGGCGCGGTGCCGGATCTGCCGCCTTCTCGGTCCGGCGCGGCGGTGCCGGGGCCGCACGCTCATCGATATCGACGATCGCGTCGCGTTCGTCATCGCCGGTCTCCGCAGCGGCCCGCCGGCGAAACAGCCAGGCGCGCTCATCCTCGTCGAGGCCCAGGCTGCGCGCCCAGACGAAGAGGCCGCCAAGACCGATCAGCGCGGCGACCGCCAGCCGCGCCCACCAGATGACCGACGCCTGGGGAATGAAGCCCAGTGCCCAGTCCATCGCCGACCCGGCGGTGATGCCGAGCACGCCGCCAAGGCCGGCGGGAAGCCCGGCGATCGCCCCGCCTTTGACGAGCGAGAGCGAGGTGCCGATCAGCAGGATGCCGCCACCGGCACGCAAGACCATGCCGCGCCAGCGCCCGGTCGGCGCGCCGCGCCACAGCCGCAGCGCGATCACCAGCATCAGCGGGGCGAGCAGGGCGATGGCGGGACCGAGCAGGGCGAGCAGCCCGTCGGACAGCCAGGCACCGGGGAGGCCGACGAGATTGCGTGCCGGTCCGCCGGCTGCGGTGTTGATCGCGGGATCGCTCGGGCGATAGCTCGCCAGCGCGAGGACGAACAAAAGGGTCGCGACGAACAGGATCGCAGCGCCGATCAGCGCCCCGCTGCGCACCGCGCCTCGTTTCATGTTTTCGCGCCAGCCGGAATCTCCGGCCGTCGCAACGCGGCTCGCCATGGCGACCCCCTGATTTGTGCGTCAAATGTTCCGATCCGGGACAATCGCCGAGCACGGACTCCACGTCAAGAGATTGCGGATTCCGCCGCCGGGTTCGTCGGGGCCTCAGACGCTGCAAGCGCGAATCGAATCACGAGCCTGATCAGCCGAGTCGTTCGGGCTCCGCCGCGGCATCCTCGACCAGCACCGTCTCGGGCGCGAGCGCTTCCCACGGGAACACGAACCAGCGCTTGTCGGTCGCGCGGTCGATCGTCCGCGAACAATAATCGGCATGCGCGTGCGAGCGGATATTGTTGATCAGCACGGCGACACGGACGTGATCGGAAATGCCGCCGGCTTCGGCGATCGCACGCCGCAAATAGCCGATCGTCTTGCCCGAATCATTGATGTCGTCGACGATCAGCAGCCGATGCCCGGCGCGTGTCTCCGCCGCCAGCTTGATCAGCAGCTCGTCGGCGAAGCTGATATGCTTGCTCGAAACATCGACGCTGAGCAGCGGGATGCCGCTGGCCTGGCTCAGATAGGCGCCGGGCACCAGCCCGCCGCGGCCGACGCCGACCAGCCAGTCGGGCTTCCAGCTTCCCGCCGCCAGCCGGCCCGCCAGCGCCAGGACGTCGGCGACGAAGGTCTCGTGATCGATGGGCGCGAATTCAGGCATGATCATCCACATAGGCATCGAGTGCGGCGAGATGGGCGGTGACGGCGTCGTCCGGCAGGAACGAACCCAGGAAGCTGTTGCGTGCCAAGGTCACGGCCTCCTGCCTGCCGATGCCGCCGGCCGCGGTCAAGGCACGGAAATTATCGTTGATATAGCCGCCGAAATAAGCGGGATCGTCCGAATTGACCGTGGCGCGCAGGCCCAGCCGCAGCATCTCGGGCAGCGGGTGGCGCGCCATGTCGTCGACCACGCACAATTTCAGGTTGGACAGCGGGCAGACCGTGAAGGTCATGCCGCTACGCGCCAGCCGCGTCACCAGCCGCGGATCCTCGAGCGCGCGATTGCCATGGTCGAGCCGCTCGATCCCCAGCACATCGAGCGCCTGGTGGATATAATCGGGCGGACCCTCTTCGCCGGCATGGGCGACGACCTTGAGTCCCTTGGCCTTCGCCGCCGCAAACACCCGCGCGAACTTTTCCGGCGGATGTCCGACTTCCGACGAATCGAGGCCGACGCCCGCGATCCGGCCGAGCCAGGGCTCCGCCGCCGCGAGGGTGGCGAAGGCGGCCTCCTCGTCGAGATGGCGCAGGAAACACAGGATCAGCTTCGACGTGATGCCGGCCTGCGCCTCGGCCTCGTCCATCGCCGCGAGCAGCCCCTCCATCACGGTCGCGAAGGCGATGCCGCGATCGGTGTGGGTCTGCGGATCGAAGAAGATCTCGGCATGACGGACGCTGTCGGCGGCGGCGCGCGCGAAATAGGCGGCGGCGAGATCGTGGAAGTCCTGGGCACCGATCAGCACGCCGGCGCCGGCATAATAGATATCGAGAAAGTCCTGCAGGTTCGAGAAATCATAGGCGGCGCGGACAGCCTCGACATCGGCGTAGGGGATCGACACGCCATTGCGTTCGGCCAGCGCGAACATCAGTTCGGGTTCGAGGCTGCCCTCGATATGGATGTGCAGTTCCGCCTTGGGCAGGCCGGCGATGAAGGCGTCGAGATCGGACATGCCGCGAACATGGGCGGAAAGCGGGTGCGTCGGCAAGCCTCATCGATCGCGCGTCGAGGATTGGTTGCGTCGCCGGACCGCGCTATCAGCGGGCCATGACCCGACATGATGTGATCCTCCTCGGCGGCGGCCTCGTGGGCCAGACGCTGGCGCTCGCCCTCGCAAGCGGCGGGCTGACCGTCGCGATCGTCGATCCCGCCGATCCGTCGACCGTCCTCGCCCCCACTTTCGATGGCCGTGCGTCGGCGGTGTCGAGTTCGAGCTGGCGGATGCTGCAGGCGATCGGCGTCGCCGAGCGGCTCGGTCCCGGCTGCGCGATCAGGGCGATCCGTGTCAGCGAAGGGCTGGGTGCCGGCGGCCTCGATTTCGAACCCGGCGAGGGTGACGAACCGCTCGGCCACATGTTCGAGAATCGCGAACTGCGCAAAGCGTTGCGCGCCGCCGTGCTCGATCAGCCGCTGATCGACCTGTTGATGCCCGCCAGCCCGCAGCATGTCGAACGCGGCCTCCACGACGTCACCGTCGATCTCGCCGATGGTCGCCGGTTGAAGGCCGGCCTGCTGGTCGGCGCCGAGGGGCGGCGGTCGCCGACGCGCGATGCGGCGGGAATCAGGGTGGCGCGCTGGCACTATGATCATGTCGCGATGATCGCCGCGGTCGAGCATGAGAAACCGCACGGCAACATCGCCTACGAGATCTTCTATCCCGCCGGGCCGTTCGCGATCCTGCCGATGCTGCCCGGCACGCGCTCGGCGATCGTCTGGACCGTCGCCGCGAAGGATGCGCCGGCGATGCTGTCGCTGTCCGAACGCGCGTTCGCGCATGAAGCGGAGAAACGGATGGGCGGCTTCCTGGGGCCAGTCCGGATGATCGCGCCGCGTTCCTCCTATCCGCTCGGCTTCCACCACGCCGCCAGGATCACCGGCGATCGGCTCGCGCTGGTCGGCGACGCCGCGCACGGCATCCATCCGATCGCGGGGCAGGGACTCAATCTCGGCTTCCGCGACGCCGCGGCGCTGGCCGAAGTGCTGGTCGAAGGCGCGCGGCTGGGTCTCGAACCCGGCGATGCGCAACTGCTCGCCCGCTATGAGCGCTGGCGCAGCCTCGATACCTTCATGGTCGCGGCCTCGACCGACGGCCTGACGCGGCTGTTCGGCCTGCCCGGCAAGACCGCCAGCGCGGTGCGGCGATTCGGGTTGGGCGCGGTGCAGCGAATCGCGCCGCTCAAGAACCGCTTCATGGCCGAGGCGCGCGGCGAGAGCGGGGCGATGCCGAAACTGCTGCAGGGTGAAGCGGTCTGAAGCGGCTTCAGGACATGATCTGCCGCGCTTCCTCGATCAGCAGCACCGGCACGCCGTCGCGTACTGGAAAAGCGAGACCGGCGACATCGGAGATCAGTTCCTGGGCGTCCGCATCGTAGCGCAACGGCGTGCGGGTCGCGGGGCAGACGAGGATCGCGAGGAGGTCGGCGTCGATCGCGCTCACTGCAACGTCACAGGATCGTCGTCGTCCGCCGCCCGCCGGCCGAAGAACTGCATCAGCTGGATGATCAACTCGCTCCGCTCGGCGAGATCCGCCGATTCGAGCAAGGCCTGTTTCGCCGCGACGTCGAACGGCGCGATCTGGGCGATGCCGTTGACCAGCGATTCGTCGTCGAGCCGCGCCACCGATTCCCAGTCGACCACATAGCCCTGCGCCTCGGCGAAGCGCCGCGATTCGCGTTCCAGTGCGGCGCGGCTGGCGATGCCGAGCGCGCCAGGTTCGCCGGCATCCTCGAGCACCGCCTCGACCTGGCGGAAGGCGGTGACGACATCGAGTTCGCGGACCAGCTTGAAGCGCGCAATCCCTTCGAGCACGAGATTATAGCGGCCGTCGTCGAGCGCCTCGACATGGGCGATCTTGCCGACGCAGCCGATGGTGAACAACGGTGGCGGCTCGCCGGGGCCGCGCGGCTGGATCATGCCGATCCGCCGGTCGCGCGCCATCGAATCGCTGACCAGCGCGCGATAGCGCGGCTCGAAGATGTGCAGCGGCAGCTGCATCCGCGGAAACAGGATCGCGCCGCTGAGCGGAAAGATCGAAAGCCGCGACGCCGCGACGCCGGTCCCGGTGGCGGGCATCAGGTGAACAAGACCGCCGACAGCCGTCGGCGCTGCGCGCTCACCCACGGATCCTCGAGACCGACCACCTCGAACAGTTTCAGCAGCCGCTGCCGGGCAGCGCCCTCGTTCCAGTCGCGCTCGCGGCGAATGATCTCGAGCAGCGAATCGGCCGCGCCATCGCGGTTGCCCGCCGCCATCTGGCCGCCGGCCAGTTCGAAACGTGCGTCATGATCGTCGGGATTGGCGGCAACGTTGGCGGCGAGACCCGAGAGGTCGTCGACCGGCTGCGCCTCGCGGGCAAGCGCCAGCGCCGTCTGTGCCCGCTGGATCGCCGGATCCTTGGCCAGTTCGGGCGGCAGGCCGGCGAGCAGTGCCTCGGCCTCGTCGGTCTGCGCCAGCGCGATCAGCGCCCGAGCCTGTCCCGAAATCGCCCGTGCATCGTCGGGCGCCATCTCGGCGATCTGGGTGAAGACCGAGAGCGCGCGTTCGGCATCGCCGCTGCCGAGCACCTCTTCGCCCATCTCCAGCAGCGGGGCGATGTCTGCGGCCAGCGTCTGCGCCTCACCCTTGATCGGCAGCTGCCGCAGGATCTGGTCGAGCATCTGCCCCAACTGCGCCTCGGTCCGTGCCGGCGTCAGGTCGGCGACCGGCTGGCCCTGGAAGATCGCATAGACCGTCGGGATCGAGCGGATCTGGAACTGCGCGGCGACGAACTTCTGCTCGTCGACATTGACCTTGACCAGCTTGACGCCCTTGGTCGCATAATCGGCGGCGACCTTTTCGAGCACCGGCGTCAGCGCCTTGCACGGTCCGCACCATTCCGCCCAGAAATCCACGATCATCAAAGCGGTCATCGACGGCTCCACGACGTCGCGCTTGAAGACCTCGATCGCCTCGCGTTCGGCGGCGCTCATGCCAAGAGTGGCCAAGATTCTGCTCCAGAAAACCGGTTGTCGTGCCCATATGGGGGCGCTGCCCGCCCGCTGCCAACCCTTTTCGATCAAGTCGATGCAAGGTGAAGATCAGGGGTTGCGACTCCCGAAACCCGGTGCTAGTTGCCGCGACCTTACCCGCCCCCGGGACGACCGGGGGTGTACGTCGAGCGGGCGTAGCTCAGGGGTAGAGCACGACCTTGCCAAGGTCGGGGTCGAGGGTTCGAATCCCTTCGCCCGCTCCAATTTCCTCACATCATCTGGGTGTCAGGCCGCCGGCGCCGATGTCGGCGTCGCCTGTGATACAGGCTTTGGCGCCGGCGCAGCGGCCGGCGCCTCCTTCGGCTCCAGAATCGCCGCCGTTTCGATGATGTCCAGCGCCTGCCGCGCCTCGTTGTAACGCCGCGCCGCGGTGATCCACGCCTGCGCCTTCTCGCGGCCGGGCATGCGCGCAACCTCGGCCAGCGCCGCATCGACGCGTCCGCCTTCCAGTCGTCGCTTCGCGCGGGCCAGCCGTTCCGCCGGCGCTGGCGACGGCGCGCCGTCCTTGCGGATCACGACCAGACCGGACAATTCGCGCTGGAACGCCGCCCACCAGCTTTCGTCGGGACCACCGCCGACCAGTTCGGGCGCGGCATCGTCCAGCGCCACGCGGAGATCCTCGATCGTCACCGGCATCTGCGATGCGCCGATGATGACGCCGACGGCGCGGGGCTGGCTGGCACCGAACCGTTCGCGCAATTGCCCCTCGATATAGCCGAGCTGCATGCCGCGATCGAGCGCGCGGCGCGCCGCAAAGGCGATCAGCAGCCCTTCGGCGCGCGTTGCATTGCCCGATGCCGCCTGCGCGCGCACGTCGATGCTGGCGAGCCGCGCTTCGAGTTCGGCGACGCGCGCGTCGAGCGTCGTCGAAGGGATCGCCGGATAGACCGGCACCGCCTGCACCGTCAGGCCCGTGCCGGGCTGCGTCGCGAGCATGCCACTGGGCTGTGCCGTCGGATCGGTCGGCGTCCGGCTGCGGTCGAGCCAGCCGCCGGGCTGGCTGAGCCGGTTCATCGCCCAACCCATCGCCACCAGCCCGGCGAGGAAGGCGATCGCCATCAGGATCAGCCGGTTGCGCCAAGCGTGCGAGCGCGGCTCGGCTGTTGTGGGCAGCACCGTCTCGGCGTCCATCGATGTTCCTCGTTCAGTCGTTCTGGCCCCACTCATCGCACAAGCGCGCGGCGACCGCCAGCAAGGCGCCATCGGTCGGACGATCGGCGACGTCCATCGCGCGCCAGCCGTCACTGGCGGCCGCGGCCGACGCCGCACTGATCGCGGCGATCGCGATTCGCGACCGGTCCGGTGCCAGCGTGGCGAATCGGCGCGCCGCACGCGCCGAATGGACCAACGCAACGAGATTCTCGTCCGCCAGATCGCCAAGTTCGGGCGGCACGCGGTCGACCGACGTATAGACGATGACGCGATCGATATCGGCATCGTCCACCGCGACATGATCGGCGCCGGCGAAATGAAGCAGCCGGCCGACGCCGTCGGCACGGGCCTGCGCGATCAGCGCGGCCGCATCTGTGGGGCCGACGACGATATCGCCGAACCCGGCGGTGCGCGCCGCCGCGGCCGTCGCCTCGCCGACGACGTAGAGGCGATGCCCGCGCCAGGCGTCCAGACCTTCACCGCCCATTCGCGCGGCGTTCGCGCTGGTCATCATCACTGCGTCATAGCCGCCGGCGCCGGGCGGTGCCCATGCCACCGGTTCGATCGCGAACAGGGGGGCGACGACGGCGTCGAGGCCAAGCGCCGCAGCGCGCGCCGCTGTGACGCCTGCGCCGGGCTGGGGACGGAGAATCAGCAGCCTGGGCGTCATCCGCGCAAGAGGGGCAAAAGTGTGGGAGAGATTCCGAGAATATCTTGTTCCCCGGCGAAAGCCGGGGCCCAGGAGTCGCACACTCCGAGCGTGTGACTCCTGGGCCCCGGCTTTCGCCGGGGAACTGCAACGTTCTCGCCCGGACTATCGCCCCTCTTGTTCATCCGCCGAAGAGCAGGCGCAGCGCCGGCGTCGCCCGACTCAGCATGTCGTGCGCCAGCGCACGCGCCGCGTCGGGCGAGTCGCGGTCGATCACGATCTCGCCGCTCACCTGATCGGTGCCCTCGAGGTCGAGGATCTCCGCCCGCAAGGCGATCGATCCTCCATCGATCCGCGCCAGCGCAGCCACCGGCGAGCGGCAATCCGCCGCCAGCGCGCGCAGCAGCGCCCGTTCGGCCAGCACGCAGTCATGCGTGTCGCGATGGTCGATCGCCGCCAGCATCGCCCGCATTCCGGCGTTGGCCGTCAGCGTCTCGATCCCCACCGCACCCTGCGCGGGCGCGGGCAGCATCGTCTCGACCGGCACGGCATGACCCACGTCGCTCTGCCCCAGCCGGTCGAGTCCGGCGGCGGCGAGCAGGGTCGCCTGCGCCTCGCCGGCCGCCAGCCTGGCGAGGCGGGTCGCGACATTGCCGCGGAACAGGGTGGTCCGGATGTCCGGCCGCAGCCGCTTGAGCTGGGCCGCGCGGCGCGGCGAACTGGTGCCGACCAGCGCGCTTTCGGGCAGTTCGGCGACCGAATCGGCACCGATCAAGCGGTCGCGGACGTCGGCGCGGGGCAGCATCGCGGCGATCACGATCTCGGCCGGACGCACGGTTTCGACATCCTTCATCGAATGGACGCAGAAATCGACATCGCCGTCGCCCAGCGCGCGATCGAGCTCCTTGGTCCACAGCGCCTTGCCGCCGACCTCGGCCAGCGGACGATCCTGGATGCGGTCGCCCGAGGTGCGGATCGCCACGATCTCGATCGCGTCCCCGGCCAGGCCGTGTGCGGCGATCAAGGCGGCCCGCACCATGTTCGCCTGCACGAGCGCCAGCGGCGATCCGCGCGTGCCCAGACGGAGGGAATGGCCGAGACGCAGAATTGGGCGGTCGGACGCGAGGGACGATTGAGGCATGGAGGTTGTGCTAGCCGCCGGCACGGGTAGAGGGAAGTCCGATGAGCGTGATCCTCGGCCTCGAATCGAGCTGCGACGAAACCGCCGCGGCGCTGGTCACATCGGACCGCCGCATCCTCGCGCACAAGCTTGCCGGCCAGGAAGAGGCGCACCGGCCGTTCGGCGGCGTCGTGCCCGAGATCGCGGCGCGGGCGCATGTCGAGCGGATGACGCCGCTGGTGGAAGCGGCTTTGGCCGAAGCCGGCCTGGCGCTCGCCGACGTCGATGCGGTCGCGGCCACCGCCGGACCCGGGCTGATCGGCGGCGTGATGGTCGGGCTGGTGACCGCCAAGGCGCTCGCGCACGCCGCGAACAAGCCGCTGATCGCGCTCAACCATCTCGAAGGCCATGCGCTGAGCCCGCGGCTTTCGGATCCCGATCTCGACTTTCCCTATCTGCTGCTGCTGGTTTCGGGCGGTCATTGCCAGTTGCTGCTGGTCGCCGGCGTCGACCGCTATCGCCGGCTCGCGACGACGATCGACGATGCCGCGGGTGAGGCGTTCGACAAGACCGCCAAGCTGCTCGGCCTCGGCTTCCCCGGCGGACCGGCGGTCGAGCGTGCGGCCGCGACCGGAAACGCCAGAGCGGTGAAGCTCCCGCGCCCGTTGCTCGGCTCGTCCGAACCGCATTTCTCGTTCGCCGGTCTCAAGAGCGCGGCGTTGCGCGCGCGCGACGCCGGCATCCATCGCCCCGAAGACATCGCCGCGTCGTTCCAGCAGGCGGTGATCGACTGTCTGGTCGATCGCACGCGCCGGGCGATCGAGGCGGTGCCGGAGGCGACGGCGCTGGTGATGGCGGGCGGCGTCGCCGCGAATCGCGCGATTCGCGGTGCGATCGAGGCGCTGGCGGCGGCGAACGGGCTGCGCTTCGTCGCGCCGCCCTTGTGGCTGTGCACCGATAATGGCGCGATGATCGCCTGGGCCGGTGCCGAACGCTTCGCGGCGGGGCTGGTCGACGGACTCGATGCGCCGGCCCGTCCGCGCTGGCCGCTCGATCCGTCCGCCGAAAAGGCCAGGGGTGCAGGGGTGAAGGCATGACGATGCGGTTGGGGGTGATCGGCGGCGGCGCGTGGGGTACGGCGCTGGCGCAGGCGATGGCGGTCGATGGCGAGCCGGTGCTGCTGTGGGCGCTCGAACATGAGGTGATCGAGAGCGTCAACGGCGCGCACGAGAACCGGCTCTATCTGCCCGGCATCCCGCTCGCGCCGTCGGTGCACGCCACCGGCAATCTCGCAGATCTCGAGATCTGCGACGCCTTGCTCGTCGTCACGCCGGCGCAGCATCTGCGCCAGGTGCTCGGCAAGGCGTCGGTGGCGCGGCGGCCGCTGGTGCTGTGCGCCAAGGGCATCGAGGCGGGCAGCGCGATGCTGATGAGCGAGGTGGCGGCGCAGGTGCAGCCGGGTGCGCCGATCGCGGTGCTGTCGGGTCCCACCTTCGCGCACGAGGTCGCGCAGGGCTTGCCGACCGCGGTCACCCTGGCCTGCGAGGATGATCGCGCCTGCGCCGCTTTGGCGGGCCGGATCGCCAGCCCGCGCTTCCGGCCCTATGCCTCGCGCGACGTGATCGGCGCCGAGGTCGGCGGTGCGGTCAAGAATGTGCTCGCGATCGCCTGCGGTGTCGTCGAGGGCGCTGGGCTGGGCCAGAATGCGCGCGCCGCCCTGATCAGCCGGGGCTTCGCGGAGATGACCCGGTTCGGTCTCGCCCGGGGCGCGAAACCGGAGACCTTGGCAGGGCTCGCCGGGCTCGGCGATCTCGTGCTGACCTGCTCGTCGACCAGTTCGCGCAATTTCTCGCTCGGCCGCGGTCTCGGCGAAGGACGCACGGCCGCCGAATTGCTCGGCGATCGCCGCACGGTGGCCGAAGGCGCGTTCACCGCGCCCGTGTTGCGTCAGGCGGCCGCGGCGGCCGGTGTCGACATGCCCGTGGTCGAGGCGGTGTGCGCGTTGCTCGACGGCGCGGCGTCGGTCGGCCGCGTCGTCGAGGGCCTGCTGGCACGGCCGTTGCGCACCGAGGGTGCGTGATCCCGCACGGGCGCTAGAAATCGATCGCGATGCCCTTATGGACCCAGTCGCCGAAGCGCGTCGGGTCGCTGGTGTCGGCGGGATCGCGGATGTCGGGCTTGTCGATCGGCTCGGGTTCCGGCACCGGCGGACTCTTCGAGAGATAGGCTGGCGGTTTCACATGCGGTGGGCGCTTGCCGTCCATCGGCGGTCTCCTGATTGAAGCGGCTGCAACGATCCCCACATTGGCGCTCGAGAGGAGTTTGCCAAGTGAAGGGTTTCAGGACCGCGATGCTGCTCGCCGCGATGACGGCGCTGTTCATGGCGCTGGGCCTTGGTCTGGGCGGGCCGCGCGGCGCGATCGTCGCGCTGCTGGTCGCCGGGGCCATGAATCTGTTCACCTGGTGGAATGCCGACCGCATCGTCCTGCGCATGCACGATGCGGTCGAGGTCGATGCGCGCTGCGCGCCCGAGCTGGTCGGTCTCGTCCGGCGGCTGGCGCTGCGCGCCGCCCTGCCTTGCCCACGGGTCTATGTGATCAGGAGTGCGCATCCCAACGCCTTCGCCACCGGCCGCGATCCCGACCATGCCGCCGTCGCGGTCACCACCGGCTTGCTCGCGATGCTCGACCGCGACGAGATCGAAGGCGTGATGGCGCATGAGCTCGCTCATGTGAAACATCGTGACACGCTGGTGATGACAATGGTCGCGACGATCGCGGGCGCGATTGCGATGCTCGCCAATTTCGGGCTGTTCTTCCGTGGCGATCATCGCGGCAATCTGCTGGCGACGGTGCTGGCGGTGCTCGTCGCGCCGTTTGCCGCAATGATCGTCCAGCTGGCGATCAGCCGCGGCCGCGAATATGGCGCCGACCGCGGTGGGGCCGAGATCAGCGGCAAGCCCCGCGCTCTGGCCTCGGCGCTGATCAAGCTGACGGATGCGGCGGGTCGCATTCCCAATCCGGTGGTCGCGCGCAATCCGGCTGCGGCGCAGCTCTATATCGTGCCCGCCGTGGCGGGCTGGTTCTCGACGCATCCGGGGACCGAGAACCGGATCGCGGCGCTCGAGCGGATCGCGCTCGAGATGGGCGAATCGATTCGCCACGATGTGCCGCGCCGGCAACGGCCGTCCGCGCTCGATCCGCGAAAGAACTAACATAGATCAGTATTGGGCCGAGCCAAACGTAAATTTTTTTGCCGTAAAAGGCTTTCACGTCACGGTATATTCTGATCTTAGCGGCCGCGATGACCAGTAAACGTGACGACGGGGCAGGCGTGCCCGCGCGGCGGGCCGCCTTGCGGATTCTCGATGCCGTCATGCGCCAGGGACTGCCGCTCGAGGCAGCGCTCGACAGTGCGACGCGGGGCCTGCCCAAGGATGCCGATCGCGCCTTCGCGCATGCGATCGCCGCCGAGGTGCTCCGGCACGTGCCCGATCTCGACGCGCTGATCGATTCCGCCACCCGTCGCCGCCTGCCCGACGACGCCAAGGCGCGCTTCGCGCTGCGCATCGCGCTGGTGCAGGCGCTCGCGCTGGGCACGCCGCTCCATGCCGCGATCTCGACGGTGCTGCCGCTCGTTGATGGCGGCCCGCGCAAGCTCGTTCACGGGGTGTTCGGCGCGGTGACGCGCGAGGGTGCCAAACTGCCCGATCCACCCAACCTGCCGGCCGATGTCTCGCAACGCTGGGGGACGGCGTGGGGCGATGCCGTGGTCGAGGCCGCGCGCCACGCGATCGCCCGGCCGGCACCGATTGACCTGGTGTTCGCCGATCCCGCCGCGATTCCCGACATGCCGGACGCGGTGAGCCTGTGTCCGGGTCATCTGCGCGTGCCCGCCGGCACGCCCGTGCGCGCGATGCCCGGTTTCGCGGAGGGCGGCTGGTGGGTGCAGGATATCGCCGCCGCCATTCCTGCCCGGCTGCTCGGCGCCGGTGAGGGCCGCGTCGCACTCGATCTGTGTGCCGCACCCGGCGGCAAGACGATGCAGCTCGCGGCGGCCGGCTGGTCGGTGACCGCGGTCGAGGCGTCGACCGGCCGGATGGGCCGGCTGCGCGAGAATCTGGAGCGGACGCGGCTGGCAGCCGACCTCGTCGAGGCGGACGTGCTGGCGTGGGCGCCGCTCGAACCGGTCGATGCGGTGCTGCTCGACGCGCCGTGCAGCGCGACCGGCATTTTCCGCCGCCATCCCGACGTGCTTCACCGCGTCCGGCCATCGGTGGTCGCCGAGATGGTGACGACGCAGGGGGCGATGTTCGCGCGCGCCGCCGACTGGGTCAAGCCGGGCGGGCAGCTGGTCTATGCCACATGCTCGCTGGAGCCTGCCGAAGGCGAGGAACGGCTCGCCGCATTCCTGGCGCAGCGCCCGGACTTCGCAATCGAGCCGGTCCGTCCCGAAGAATTGCCCGAAAACGTGGCTCCGGCGGCCGACGGCACGGTGCGGACATTGCCCGGAATGCTCGGGCCGGCGGGTGGGCTCGACGGCTTCTTCATCGCGCGAATGCGCCGGAGTTCTTGAACCCGCCGAATCGCGAGTCTAAGGCCGGCAGACCAAAATGCCGATGTCACCTGTCCTGATCGCCCCTTCGATACTGTCCGCCGACTTCGCGCGGCTGGGCGAAGAGGTCCGCGCCATCGACGCCGCCGGCGCCGACTGGATCCACGTCGACGTGATGGACGGCCATTTCGTGCCCAACATCACGATCGGTCCCGCCGTGGTGAAGGCGCTGCGCCCGCACACGACCAAGCCGCTCGACGTCCATCTGATGATCGCGCCGGTCGATCATTTCCTCCAGGCGTTCGCCGATGCCGGTGCCGATATCATCACCGTCCACCCCGAAGCCGGTCCCCACACGCACCGCACGATCCAGGCGATCAAGGCGCTCGGCAAGCTGGCCGGTGTCGTGCTCAATCCGGCGACCCCCGCCAAGATGCTCGACTATCTGATCGACGAGGTCGATCTGGTGCTGGTTATGAGCGTCAATCCCGGTTTCGGCGGGCAGAGCTTCATCGAAAGCCAGCTCCGCAAGATCGAGGCGATCCGCAAGATGATCGACAAGACCGGCAGGGACATAAGACTGGAGGTGGATGGCGGCATCGATGTCGCGACGGCGCCGCGGGCCATCGCCGCCGGCGCCGACGTGCTGGTTGCCGGCACCGCGAGCTTCAGGGGCGGACCCGATTCCTATGCCTCCAATATACTGGCCCTGCGCGGCGGGTGACCACCCCGGGGCCGATCGATCCGGACGCCGACGGCATCGAAGAGGGCAAGCGGCTGATCCGGCTGGGGGGCGACAAGGGGCTGTCGTTGACCGAACGTGTCGCGAATCAATTTCACCGATTGACCTGGCGCACGCCGTTGCACGCGTTGCGCCTGCGCGGCCGCTATCCGCTCAAGCTGATGGCGGTGCCCGAGGATCCGATCGCCGGCGATACACGCGTCGGCCTCTCGCTGCTGAAGCGCGAGATCCTGTGGCGCGGCGAGCGGCTGCCGATCGCGGATCTCGATTTCGCCAAGCTCGGTGCGTCCGTGCCGCTGGCCGATTATCTCCACAGCTTCGCCTGGCTGCGCGACCTTGCCGCCGCCGGTACGCGCGTGGCGGCGGCGCCGGTTGCCGAAGCGCTGATGCGCAAATGGCTCGAGGCGCATGGCAATCTCGTCGCCAATCCCGCCTGGCGCTATGATCTGTGCGCAAAGCGGATCCTGTTCTGGGCCGCGCATGCGCCGTTGATCCTCTCGGCGACCGATCTCGTCTATCGCTCGGCGGTGCTCAACGGGCTGGCCCGGGCGGCGCGTCATCTCGATCGCGGTGCCGATCGCTCGGCGCAGGGCGGCGCACGCATCATCGCCTGGTGCGGCGTGGTTGCGGCAGGCCTGCTGATCCCGGGCGGCCAGCCGCGACGCGCGTTCGGCGAGGCCGGGCTGGCGCGCGCGCTGACGACCGGCTTCTTCGAGGATGGCGGCCTGATCTGCCGTTCCCCGGCCGAAATGCTCGATACGCTCGCGACCCTGGCGATGCTGCGCCATGTCTATGCCGTGCGGCGCGAAGAGATCTTCGCGGCGGTGGAAGCGGCGCTCGCGCGCGCGGTGCCGGCATTGCTCGGCGTGATCCATGGCGATGGCGCCTTGTCGAGCTGGCAGGGCGGCGGCCCGCTGTCGGCCGAGCTGGTCGAATCGGTGGTCGCGGCCACCGGGGTGCGCAGCCGTCCGCTGCGACAGGCGCGCGACTGGGGTTATCAGCGGCTGGTCGGGGGCAGCAGCGTCGCGATCATGGACGCCGCCCCGCCGCCGATCTCGCGACTCTCGGCCGGCGGCTGCGCCTCGACGCTCGCGATCGAATTGTCGGACGGGCCGCATCGGCTGGTGGTCAATTGCGGCGGCGGCCGGATGGGCGGTGCCTGGCTGCAGAGCCAGCTCGCCGATGGCCTGCGCACCACCGCCGCGCATTCGACGTTGATCGTCTCGGACAATAATTCGACGGCGATCCACGCCGACGGCAGCCTCGGCAAGGGCGTCGGCGAGGTCGCGCTCGACCGGCAGGAGAGCGAGGGCGCGAGCCGGGTGGAGGCGAGCCATGACGGCTATGTCCGCCGCTTCGGCTTCATCCACCGCCGCACTTTGCTGATGAATTCGGACGGCCGCGAGTTGCGCGGTGAGGATGTGCTGCTGCCGTCGGGCCGCAAGCGCAAGGGCACGGCGCCGTTCGCGCTGCGCTTTCACCTCGCGCCCGGCGTCGAGGCATCGCCGACCGCCGATGGGATGGGCGCTTTGCTGCGACTCGTCGAGGGTCCCCTGTGGCAGTTCCGCTGCCGCGGCGGCGCGCTGGCGGTCGAGGAAAGCCTGTGGATCGATGGCGGGGCGCGCCCGCGCGCCACGCGCCAGCTGGTGATATCCGGCGAGGCCCATGCCGGCGGCGCGACCGTCGGCTGGCTGTTCAAGCGGGCGAGCTCATAAAATTCGGGGAAAGACGTGATGACGGATGTGAAGATCGCGCGGGCACTGCTTTCGGTGTCCGACAAGACGGGTTTGATCGCGCTCGGCCAGGCGCTGGCGGGGCACGGGGTCGAGCTGGTGTCGACCGGCGGCACGGCGAAGGCGCTGCGCGACGCCGGGCTCGCGGTGCGCGACATTTCCGACCTCACCGGCTTTCCCGAGATGATGGACGGCCGGGTCAAGACGCTGCATCCCAAAGTCCATGGCGGGCTGCTGGCGGTGCGCGACGATCCGGACCATGTCGCTTCGATGGCGGAGCATGACATCGGCGCGATCGATCTCGTCGTCGTCAACCTCTATCCGTTCGCGCAGACCGTGGCGAAGGGCGCCGGGCGCGACGAGATCATCGAGAATATCGATATTGGCGGTCCGTCGATGGTGCGCTCGGCCGCCAAGAACCACGCCCATGTCGCGATCGTCACCGATGCCGCCGACTATGCCGAACTGATCGCCGAACTGGCCGGCAAACACGGCGCGACCGGACTCGCCTTCCGCCGCCGGCTGGCCGCCAAGGCGTTCGCGGCGACCGCGGCCTATGACGCCATGATCTCGCAATGGTTCGCTTTCGCCGACCAGCAGCAGATGTTCCCCGATATGCTGGCGATGACCGGCGATCGCGCGGCCGAACTGCGCTATGGCGAAAATCCGCACCAGCAGGCGGCGCTCTATATCCCCGCCGGTCCCCATGCGCGCGGAATCGCCCAGGCCGAGCAATTGCAGGGCAAGGCGCTGAGCTACAACAATTACAACGATGCCGATGCCGCGCTCGAACTGGTCAGCGAGTTTCGCGATGCCGCGCCGACGGTGGTGATCGTCAAGCACGCCAATCCCTGCGGCGTCGCCACCGGCGCGACCCTGGTCGAAGCCTATGAGGCGGCGCTGGCCTGCGACTCGGTCTCGGCGTTCGGCGGCATCATCGCCGTCAACCGACCGCTCGACGGCGCGACCGCGGAGGCGATCAGCGGCATCTTCACCGAAGTGGTCGCGGCGCCCGACGCCGATGCCGATGCCCGCGCGATCTTCGCGAAGAAGAAGAATCTCCGCCTGCTGCTGACCGGCGCACTGCCCGATCCGGCGCGCGGCGGACTGACGCTCAAGACCATCGCCGGCGGCTGGCTGGTCCAGTCGCGCGACAATGGCCGGGTGACGCGCGAGATGCTCAAGCTGGTGACGAAGCGCGCGCCGACCGAGCAGGAACTCGCCGATTGCCTGTTCGCCTGGACGGTGGCCAAGCATGTGAAGTCCAACGCGATCGTCTACGCCAAAGGCGGCGCCACCGCCGGCATCGGCGCCGGCCAGATGAACCGCCTCGAATCGGCGCGGATCGCCGCCTGGAAGGCGAAGGACGCCGCGGAAAAGGCCGGCTGGGCCGAACCGCGCACGATCGGTTCGGCGGTGGCGTCGGACGCCTTCTTCCCGTTCGCCGACGGCCTGATGGCGGCGGTGGAGGCCGGCGCGACCGCCGTGATCCAGCCGGGTGGCTCGATCCGAGACGAGGACGTCATCGCCGCCGCAGACGAAGCCGGCCTGGCGATGGTGTTCACGGGGATGCGCCACTTCCGCCATTGAATCTCCCTCTCCCGCAAGCGGTAGAGGGCAGGCGCTCAATCGGTCACGACCGCGTCCTTCATCTCGCCCGGCCGAAGCGTGCGCGCGAGATGGACGAACGCATTTTTCGCGATGTGCGTGATCCACGGCATGCGTGATCGCCAGGGCTTCGCGAACCCCGCGAAAACCGTCTGACCCTCCATCGACGCGGAGATGAACAGTGCCAATGTTTTGCGTTCGTCTGCCGGCAACAGTGGATTGATCTCGGCGATCAGCGCGTTGAGCGAAACGCGGGCGCGCTCGTAAAGCTCTTCCATCCGATCCTGCACGAACGGATCATGGTTGGAGAGCGCCCAGAGTTCGGGGAAGAAGCGCGTCGTCTTCTTGGTGGTGATGTCTTCGAGGATCAGCGTCACCAGCTTTTCGAGCCGCGCTGCCGCGTCGGCGCCCGCCTCATGCATGATCGCGTCGAACGAATCTTCGTAGCTGCTGATCACCGCATTCAAGAGCTCCCGGACCAACTCGTCCTTGGAACGGAAATAATAGTTCAGATTGCCGACGTTCATGCCGCATTCGGCAGCGATTCGGCGGAGCGTGAGCGCCTTCGAGCCATGTTCGACGAGCAGTGACAATGCGGCGCGCAGAATTTGCTCGAACCCTTCCTGGCCTCGCGCATAGCCGCCTTCGCGCGGCACGATCTTCAGATCGGGAACGATAAAATCGGTCAAAATCAACGTGCCTCCGCGTGTCGCACATCATTTAGGTGCGCACGCACGAGCGATCAACTTTGATCACTTGACTAAAGTTGGTCGATCGATCTATATCTGCCGCACAGTCGGCCGAGAGCCACGATGGCCCGGCGGCTTTCTGCGGTGAAGGATTTCTACATGCATCCTGTAGTCAGCCGATCTGCGCGTGCCGTGCTGGCCCTGTCGGCCTGCATGACGATCGTCGCGCATGCTGCGGACTACCCGCAGCCTTTGCCGGAGGAGCCGGTTCCGGCCACCGTCGAACTGCCCGAGAATTATCCCGATTCGTGGCTGTTCGTGCAGGACCTCCATTTCAACAGCCTGCCTGACGGCCGTGCCGCCATCGTCGATGTCGCGGCCGAGAACCGCAATTTGAAGGGCCAGATTCCGGTCGCGCAGTTCGGCAACGTCCTGCCTGCGACGACGAAATCCGAAATCTACGTCGGCGAGACATTCTTCTCGCGTCTCACGCGCGGCGAGCGCACCGACGTCATCACGATCTGGGACACGAAAACGCTGGCGCCGAAGGGCGAGGTGATCCTGCCCGGCGGCAAGCGCGGCCTGTTCGTGACGCTCAGGAACAGCCTCCAGTTCACGAACGACGAAAAATGGGCGCTGGTCTTCAATTTCACGCCGGCCTCTTCGGTGACGGTTGTCGATCTCGACGCGCGCAGGGTGCTTGGCGACATCGATCTGCCGGGCTGCTCGCTCGTCTATCCGACGGGACCGCGCGGCTTCTCCGCGCTCTGCGCCGACGGCACGATGACCAGCATCGTGCTTGATGCCGAAGGCAAGGTCGCCTCCAGCGTGACCGGCAAGGCGTTCAACGACATCGACGACGATGCCCTGTACATGACCCCGGCGATGATCGGCCGGACCGCCTGGTTCGCGAGCTTCCGGGGCAATTTGCGGGGCGTCGATCTTTCCGGCGCGGCCGCGCGCGATCTTGGCGCCTTCAGCCTGCCCCGGGAAGCGGGCGGAGATCCCGAATGGCGCCCGGGCGGATGGCAGGTCATCAGCTCGGACAAGGCCGGGCTGCTCTATGTGCTGATGAATCCGCACGGCAAGGAAGGCAGCCACAAGGACGGCGGCACCGAAGTGTGGGTCGTCGATCCCGTCAGAAAAACACGTATCTGGCGGATTGCGCTCCAGAATCAGGCGGTGTCGATCGAGGCCACGCACCAGGCGGTGCCACTGCTCGTCGCCTCGCGGGCCGACGGATCGCTCGATGTCTATGATGCGGGCAGCGGCGCCTTCAGGCGCACCATCGCCGGCGTCGCGCATGATCCGATGACGATGACGGCGGTCCGTCGATGACCGCGATCGTCAGCCCGCTCGGCTATTTTCTGGCGCTGGTCCTGATCGGTGCCGGCGGACACAAGCTTCTGGCCAGCGATCGCCTGGTCGCCGCGACGGGGCGACTTCTCCGGCTCGTACCACCGCTCGCTCGCTGCGTGATGTTCGCCGCGGCGGCGGTGGAAGGCGCAGCCGCGATCGCGTTGCTCTTGCCGGCGTCGCGGCCGCTCGGCGCGGCGATCGCCGCCTTGCTCTGGTCGTTTTACGCGATTGCGCTATCGGCCGCACGGCTGCGTGGCGACGGCGCGCTCGACTGTGGCTGCAGCTTCGCCGTCCATCGCCGGGGCATAGACACATTCGCACCGATCCGGGCTGTCGGCCTCGCATTGCTGGCCGGATGGGTCGCGCTGTCGTCCGGTGCGGAAGCGGCTTTCGAAGTGGAATCGCTCTTCGCGGCGCTCGCGCTTTTCAGCCTTTTCCTGGCCGCGGGCGAACTCGCCGCGCTGCCGTCTCTCCGCGGGAGTTCCATCCGATGAGCAGCCTGTTTCTCGCATCGCAGATCCTCCTGTGGATCGCCCTCGGCGTGCTCGGCGTACTGGTGGCGGCGCTCGCCCGCCAGGTCGGGGTGCTGCATGAGCGGATCGCGCCGGCCGGCGCGCTGACACTTCATCAGACGCTGAACAGCGGCGACAAGGGTCCCGAAATGCGCCTTGCCGGGCTCGCCGGCAGCGCGGTCGCGATCGGCGGCAAGCGCGCCGGGCGAAGCCAGTTGATCTTCTTCCTCTCCCCCGATTGCCCGGTCTGCAAGACGCTCCTGCCGGTCCTGAAATCCTGCGCCGCGGCCGAACGCGGCTGGATGGACGTGGTGCTCGCGAGCGATGGCGATCCCGCGGATCATCGCCGGCTGGTCATGGCGCACGCGCTGTCGGATTTCCCCTATGTCCTTTCCGAAGTGCTGGGCCGGGCACTGGGCGTCTCCAGGCTCCCTTATGCCGTGTTGCTCGACGAGCAGGGCAGGATAGCGTCGCTCGGCCTCGTCAACAGCCGGGAGCATCTCGAGAGCCTGTTCGAAGCCAAGGAACGCGGCGTGGCGTCCATCCAGCAATATCTCGCCCAGCTCTGAACCGCCGGAAGGACAGGAGATCGTGGTGCATATGGACAGACTGATCGAACGGCTCACCCGGCAGGTCGCGCGCGGAACCTCGCGGCGAAGCCTCCTCACCCTGATCGGCGGCGCGATCACCGGCGCTGCGGTCTTTCCGGTGCTGCCCGTGTCACGCGCGCAGGCGCAGAGCCATGGCGGCGGCAATAGCGGAATCGCACCGCAATCGAGCGGTAACCCCCAGGATCCCGGCGACCAGACCCAGTGCGATTACTGGCGCTATTGCGCGATCGACGGCTTCCTGTGCAGCTGCTGCGGCGGCTCGGCGAACGCTTGCCCGCCGGGCACCGAGATGTCGCCGATCACCTGGATCGGCACCTGCCGCAACCCCGCCGACAATCGCGCCTACATCATCAGCTATAATGATTGCTGCGGCAAATCCTCGTGCGGGCATTGCCTGTGCAATCGCAACGACGGCGACCGGCCGATGGTGCGGCCGCAGGCGAACAACGACATCAACTGGTGCCTCGGTACGGCGAGTGCGATTTACAATTGCTCCACCGCGGTCATTCTCGGCGTCGCGACGGAGACGCGATGATGGCGGTCGTTCGCACCCGCCTCGCAGTCGGCATCGTCCTCGCTGCAGCGGCAGCGTTCGCCATGCCGGGCGCGGCGGCACCGGCAGTCGATGAGGGCGCGGCGGTCTATAAGCGATGCGCCGCCTGTCATCTGGCGAATGGCGCGGGCGTGCCCGGCGCCTTTCCGCCGTTGCGCGGCGATATCCGGGCGCTCGCCGCCAGGAGCGCCGGCCGTCGCTATCTCACGCTGGTCGTCACCAGGGGCGTGTCGGGACCGATCACGGTCGAGGGCAAGATCTTTCGTGGCGTCATGCCTGCGCAAAGTGGACTCGACGACGCGCAGGTCGCCGCCGTTCTCAACCATGTGCTCGGCACGTTCGCGAAGGTAGGGCCGGCGGCAAGGCCCTTTACCGCCGCCGAGGTCGCCCAGGCGAAAGCGGGCAGCGCGGGGCTCACCCCGGCGGCTATCGGCAAGCTGAACGCACAGCTTTCGGGTCAATGACATATCGGGCCGCGCTCGCGCTGATCGCTGCGGCCGGGGCGGGCGCCGCCGGGCATGCGATGGTCGAGCCGGTGGCAGGCGGGCCCGCCATCGTCACCGGTGTGGCAAATCCTGCGCGCGCGCGGCAGAACTGGATTCTCAAATGCCAGGGCTGCCACCGCGCCGATGCGAGCGGCTCGCCCCGGACGACGCCCGCCATGGCGGGGATCATCGGGCGCTTCCTCGCGACGCCTGAGGGCAGGACCTATCTCGTTCAGGTGCCGGGGGTCGCGACTGCGGCGCTGCCCGACGAGGAACTCGCCGAACTGCTCAACTGGACGCTGCTGCGCTTCGATGCCGCGCACGTTCCCGGCGATTTCACACCTTACACCGCCAGCGAGGTGGGGAGATTGCGACGCACGCCGCTCCGGACGGAGGCGGCGCAGGTTCGCACGCGGATCATCGCCGCCCTCGGCGGGGACCGGGGAACGCTTCCATCGACAGACTAAAGGGGTAGAACATGATCAGATCGACTTTTGGACGCATATCTTCGGGCCTGGTGATCGGCCTGCTGGCGGGCGTTTCGGGCGCCGCGATGGCGCAGGACACGGTATCGGAGAGCCTGGCGGTCGAGGAACCGGCTGGCGACGATATCGTCGTCACCGCGCAGAAGCGCAGCGAACGCCTTCAGGACGTGCCGGTCTCGATTTCCGCGATCGGTGGAGAGGCGCTCCAGAAACAGCACGTGACACAGGCCGATGACCTCGTCACCAAGATCGCCAATCTCCAGCTGACTTCGACCGTCGGTGAGAACACGCCGATCTTCGCGCTTCGCGGCGTTTCGATGTCGGACTACAGCCTCAACCAGGCGAGCCCCGTCGCGACCTATTATGATGAGGTCTACAAGGGCAATTTCGCATTTCTCGGCGTCGCGATGTTCGATCTCGAGCGGGTTGAGGTGCTGCGCGGACCGCAAGGCACGCTCTATGGCAAGAACACTACCGGCGGCGCGGTCAACCTGATCAGCCGCGCACCGATGCTCGGTGAGACCGAAGGCTATTTCAACCTCGGCTACGGCAATTACGATCGCAAGGAGGCCAATGGCGCGATCAACGTGCCGCTTGGCGAAAGGGCGGCCACGCGCATCGCATTCACGGTCGCCCGCGCCGACGGCTGGTTCAAGAACCAGCTTCCGGGCAAGCCCGATCTCGCCAGCGTTCGCGAATATGGCGTGCGCGGGTCGCTGCTGTTCGAGCCCTCCGACGGTGCACGGTTCATCCTGCGTGCCTCCACCAGCTATCAGAACCCGCGCAACTACGGCATCTACGCGCAGCCCGAAGCAATCAACCGGCCGGGGCTCGGCCGGCGCCAGATCGAAGCCAACGTCACCGACCGCCGTCATGCGCGCACCTATTCGGTTGCGCTGACCGGGTCGTTCGACCTGAACGACAGCCTTGCCGTGACCAGCGTGACGTCATGGGACAAGGGTCGTCTCGATTTTTACGAGGATACCGATGGCAACGCCACCGAATTGCTGGAAATCCCCTATGCCGACCGGGCGACGCAATTCGCGCAGGATCTGCGCCTCACGAGCGATTTCGCCGGGCCGTTCAACTTCATCCTCGGCGCCTATTACAACCGCGAGAAAGTGTTCAACCAGACGATTTTCGAGATCGCCAAGGATGTCGATTCAGACGGTCTGCCGGGCGTCACCGATCTCGATTGCGCCATTGGGCTGCCGTTGGGCTGCCTGTTCCGCAACAGTTTCGATCAGCTGAAAAAGAGCTATGCCGTCTATTCGGACATGAGTTTCGCGGTAGCCGACGGATTCAAGCTGCGCGGTGGTCTGCGCTATACCCGCGACAAGGGCACCCAGACCAACTTCAGGTCGGATGCGCTGGGCCCGAACGAGGTGCTCGTCGCCGTGCTCATCCCGCCGTCTGCGCTGCGCTACAGCACCAGTAATGTCTCGGGAAAGATCGGTGCCGATTACAAAATCGGCGGGGACGCGCTGCTCTATGCGAATTACAGCCGCGGCTACCGCGCGCCGAGCTTCAACGCCCAGGCCTTTTTCGATCCCTCGGAGCTGTCGGTCGCAAAGGCGGAGAAGATCGAGGCGTTCGAACTCGGCGCCAAGACGCAGCTGATGGATCGCAGGATCACCCTCAACGTCGCGGCGTTTCACTATGGCTATAGCAACCAGCAGTTCATCAACATCGATCCCGCCACCGCCGCGCAGAGCCTGATCAACATCCCCAAATCGCGCATCATGGGCGGCGAGGCGGAACTGACCGCACGCCCGACCGCCGCACTGACCCTGCGGGCCGCAGTCGGGCTGCTCGACACCAGGATCGAGCGCGGCATCGTCAGTGGCGTCGATGTGCAGGGCAACCGGCTGTCCAACGCGCCGTCGCTCACCTTCTCGGGCGGATTCGACGCGACGGTGATCGACAATGGCAGCGGCCAGTTCAGCCTGCATGGCGACATGAGCTATGCGTCGAGTCAGTATTTCGAGGTGCTCAACGTTCCTCGGCTGAAGCAGGGCGGTTACGCGTTGTTTTCCGGTCATGTCGACTGGGAATCAGCCGATGGCCAGTGGAACGCCTCGATCTGGGGCAAGAATCTGACCAACAAATTCTATTTCACGTCGCGGGTCGATCTGCTTGCCGGCTTCGGGTTCGATTATAATCACATCGGCGGACCGCGGACCTATGGCGTAACCGTCGGCGCCCAATTCTGAGGCTCAAGAATTGGCAAGGCGACCGAACAGGATCGCGAATCTGGGAGAGTGACATGGCCGGGTACAGGCTGCTGGTCGACGGGAAGCTCGTCGACGGTGATATGACGATGGAGGTGATCAACCCCGCCACGGAGGAGGTGCTCAGCCTTTGCCCGCGCGGGTCGGCGGCGCAGCTCGATGCGGCGGTGGCGGCGGCGAAGGCGGCTTTCCCGGCCTGGTCGCGCACGGCTCCCGCGGCGCGGCGCGCGATGCTGCTGATGCTCGCCGACCGGCTCGCCGCCCGCGCCGGCGAATTCGCGCGACTGCTGACGCAGGAACAGGGCAAGCCCCTCGCCGAATCGACCGCGGAGATCGCCTATACCGAAGCGTTCATCCGTCACCTCGCGACGCTCGAACTCGGAACGCGGCTCATCGAGGATGGCGAGAATCGCCGGGTCGAAATGCGCCGCCGCCCGCTCGGCGTGGTGGGGGCGATCATCCCCTGGAATTTCCCGGTGCTGATCGTCGCATTCAAACTGCCGCTGGCGCTGCTCGCGGGCAACACGATCGTCGTGAAGCCGGCGCCGACGACGCCGCTGACCACGCTGCTGTTGGGTGAACTCTGCGCCGGGATCTTCCCGGCGGGCGTGGTCAACATCGTCACCGATCAGAATGATCTCGGCACGCGGCTGACGAGCCATCCCGATGTCGCCAAGGTGACCTTCACCGGCTCGACCGAGACCGGCAGGAAGGTGATGGCGAGCGCCGCAGCCTCGATCAAGCGCATCACGCTCGAACTCGGCGGCAATGATGCGGCGATCGTGCTTCCCGACGTCGATCCCGCGAAGGCCGCGCCCGGGATCTTCGGCGCCGCCTTCATGAACGCCGGCCAGGTCTGCCTCGCGATCAAGCGCGTCTATGTCCATGACGACATCTACGAAGCGATGTGCGCCGCCCTCGCGAAGCTCGCCGAAGCGGCGGTGGTGGACGACGGGCTGCTGCAGGGCGCGCAGATCGGCCCGCTCCAGAACAAGGCGCAATATGAGAAGGTGAAGGCGTTCCTCGACGATGCCCGCGCCGACGGCACGATCATCGCCGGCGGCGGGATCGAGGATCGGCCGGGCTATTTCATCCGGCCCACCATCGTTCGCGACATTGCGGACGGCAGCAGGCTGGTCGATGAGGAACAGTTCGGGCCGATCCTCCCGATCATGCGCTTTTCCGATCCGGAGGATGCACTCGCCCGCGCCAATGCCTCGCCACTGGGTCTCGGCGGATCGATCTGGTCGGGCGACCGCGACATCGCCTATGATCTTGCCGAGCGGATGGAGGCCGGCACCGTGTGGATCAACACGCATCTCGATTTCGGGCCGAACATCCCGTTCGGCGGCGCCAAGCAGTCGGGACTGGGGGTCGAATTCGCCGAGGAAGGGCTGGCGGAGTTCACGCAGATCCACGTCCTCAACGAGGCGAAATGACAGCCGGGACGTTCCACTGGAATCCGCCCCCGCGCTATAATTTCGCGCGGGATGCGATCGAACGGCTCGCGACCGAACGGCCGCGCGATCGCGCGATGCTCTGGACCGACGGATCGGGCGTGATCGTCGACCGCAATTTCGCCGAGCTTTCGGCGCATGCCGCACGTGCCGCGGCGGTGCTCGCCGCGGCCGGCGTGAAGCGCGGTGACACCGTGCTCATCCTGCTTTCGCGCGAGATCGAATGGTGGGAACTGATGCTGGGCTGCCTGCGGCTCGGCGCGATCGCGTCGCCGGGCACGATCCAGCTCATGCCGAAGGACATCGCCTATCGTCGCGCGGCGGCGGCGGCGACCTGCATCGTGGCGGGCGGCGATGTGGCCGCGCAGGCCGATCGCACGCTCGATGAATTGGCGATCGCGCGCATCCACATCGGCGGGCCGCGCGCGGGTTGGCTTGATTATGGCGCTCTCGAGGCCGGCATCGCGCCGCTCGACACGATCGCGGATACCGGGTTCGACGAGGATGCGCTGTGCTATTTCACCAGCGGCACCACCGGCCAGCCCAAGATGACGATCCATGGCGCCGGCTATGCGCTGGCGCATGAGATCACCGGCCGATACTGGCTCGATCTGGGGCCAGGCGATCTGCACTGGAACCTGTCCGACACGGGCTGGGCCAAGGCCGCGTGGAGCAGCCTGTTCGCGCCCTGGCTGATGGGTGCTGCGATCTTCGCCAACCATGCGCCGGGCTTCGATCCGGCGGCGACGCTCGACCTGCTGGAACGTTTTCCGATCACCACGCTGTGCGCGCCGCCGACGGCCTATCGCATGCTCGTCCGCGCCGACCTGGCGGGCCGCGCCTTTCCGCACCTGCGTCATTGCGTCAGCGCGGGCGAACCGTTGAATCCCGAGGTGATCGGATTGTGGAAGGCTGCAACCGCGCTCGATATTCACGACGGCTATGGCCAGACCGAAACCGTCCTGCTGTGCTGCAACCGTGCGGGGTCGGTGCGGCAGGGCGCGATGGGGCGGCCGGTGCCCGGCATCGACCTGGCGGTGATCGATGAAGCCGGCGCCGAAGTCGCGCCGGGCGTGGAAGGCGATATCGCGCTCCGCATCGGCAGCCCGCGGCCGCCGGGCCTCTTCATCGGCTATCGCGGCGATCCCGATCGCACTGCCAGCGTCTTTCGGGCGGGCTGGTATCTGACCGGCGACCGGGCGACGGTGGATGAAGACGGCTTCTTCTGGTTTGTCGGCCGTGCCGACGACGTCATCCTCACCTCGGGTTATCGCATCGGCCCGTTCGAGGTTGAAAGCGCGTTGTTCGAGCACGAGGCAGTCGCCGAGAGCGCGGTCGTCGCCAGCCCCGATCCGACACGCGGCGAGGTGATCAAGGCGTTCGTCGTGTTGGCCGCGGGCCACAGCCCGTCCGACGCACATGCCGTGGCGCTCCAGGCGCACGTCAAATCGACGACCGCGCCCTATAAATATCCGCGCAAGATCGAGTTCGTGACGAGCCTGCCCAAGACCGTCAGCGGCAAGATCCGCCGCAATGAATTGCGCGACGCCGAATGGGGGAAGGCCGAAGGATGACCGCCAGCTACGTCCGAGGCGCCGATCTGCCACCGCTGATCGAGATGACGATCGGCGAGGCGTTCGATGCGACGGTCTCACGGAATCCGGACGGGATTGCGCTGATCGCGCGACATCAGGGCATGCGGTGGGGTTGGGCGGAGCTTGGCGCCCGGGTCGATGCGGTGGCGGCCGGGCTGCTCGCGCGCGGGCTCGTGCCGGGCGACCGGGTCGGCATCTGGGCGCCCAATTGCGCGGAATGGACGGTCATCCAGTTCGCCACCGCGAAGGCGGGGCTGATCCTCGTCAACATCAACCCGGCCTATCGCACCGCCGAACTCGACTATGCGCTGAACAAGGTCGGCTGCGCGGCGCTGGTGATGACGCCGGCGCACCGCGGCAGCGACTATGTCGCGATGCTCGGCGACCTCGCTCCCGAACTGGCCGGGGCGGAACCCGGCGCGCTGACCGCGGCGCGGCTGCCCACGCTCCGGCTGGTGGTGACCATCGGCGACGAGCGGCATGCCGGCTGCCTGCCATTTGCGGCGCTGACGTCGGCGGACCACGCCGGGCTTCCGGCTGACATCGCGATCGACCCCGGCGATGCGGTCAACATCCAGTTCACCAGCGGCACCACCGGTTTTCCCAAGGGCGCGACGCTTTCGCACCGCAATATCCTCAACAACGGCTTCTTCGTCGGTGCGCGGATCGGACTGTCTCCGCGCGATCGGCTGTGCATCCCCGTGCCGCTTTATCATTGCTTCGGCATGGTGATGGGCAATCTCGCCTGCGTCGCTCACGGCGCGACGATGGTCTATCCGGCCGATGCGTTCGATCCGCTGACGGTGCTCGAGACCGTCGAGGCCGAGCGCTGCACCGCGCTCTACGGTGTGCCCACGATGTTCATCGCCACGCTCAACCATCCCGAATTCGCGCGCTTCGACCTGTCCTCGCTGCGAACCGGGATCATGGCGGGATCGCCCTGTCCGGTCGCGGTGATGGAGGAGGTGATCGCGCGGATGCACATGGCGGAGGTCACGATCGCCTATGGCATGACCGAGACCAGCCCGGTGAGCTTCCAGAGCGACGTCGACGATCCGCTCGATCTGCGCGTTGGCACCGTCGGGCGAATCCAGCCGCATCTCGAAGTGAAGCTGGTCGATGCCGATGGCGGGACGGTGCCGCGTGGCGCGATCGGCGAATTGTGCATGCGCGGTTATTCGGTGATGCGCGGCTATTGGGATGATGTCGAACGCACCGCCGAAGCGATCGATGCCGGGGGCTGGATGCATACCGGCGACCTCGCGACGCTCGACACGGCTGGCTATTGCCGGATCGTCGGGCGGATCAAGGATATGGTGATCCGCGGCGGCGAGAATATCTATCCGCGCGAGATCGAGGAATTCCTCCTCACCCACGCGGCGATCGCCGACGCCCAGGTGATCGGCGTGCCCGACGCCAGGCTTGGCGAAGAGCTCTGCGCCTGGATCATCGTCAAATCGGGCGCGACGTTGAGCAACGATGACGTGCGGGCTCATTGCCGGGGCCGCATCGCCCATTTCAAGATTCCGCGTTACATCCGCTTCGTCGACTCATTTCCGATGACCGTCACCGGCAAGGTCCAGAAATTCGCGATGCGCGAGGCGATGCTGCGGAGCTGAGACGGCGCTCAGGGCGGCGACAGCGTCGCTTCGCTCTTCTGCTTGTGACGGCGGAACAGCACGCGGTCTTCGGCCGTGAAGCCCTTGTACCAGATCATCAGGCTGTAGCTGGCGAGGATCGCCGGGATACCGATCATCAGCTCGCCCCATTCCGGGATCCGCGTGGCGACCCAGCCGACCAGCGCCGCTACCGTCGCGGCCCATACCAGCGCCCAGCGCCACGGCGAGACCGGCGCGCGGAGCAGATGCGACAGCAGTCGTGCCTTGGCCACCGCAGCGAAGGCGAGCGCGATCGGGAGCGCCAGCGCGGGACCTGCCGCCTGCCAGGTGTCGGGCAGGTCGAACGCCCGCGCGCCAAGCACCAGCGCGAAGCTGAGCGCAATCTGGAAGGCGATCGTCGCCAGCGAGATCATCAGGTTGCGATGCCTGGCGACATAGACCAACGCCGCTTCCGACACGACGGCGGTTGCCGCGATCACCTCGGCGAACAGCAGGAACGCCAGCGACGCGGTGCCGGAGACGAACAGCGGGCCGCCAAGACCCATCACCGCCTCGCCGGTGATCGAGAGCGCGAGCGCGATGCCGGCCTGCGCCGCGATGATCCAGAAGCCCACCTGCCGCACCTGCGCCGCGACCGCTGCCTTGTTGCCGGCCTCCAGATTCTGCGTGATCACGGGTCCCAGGATCGGATCGAAGCTGGTTTTCAGCTTTTGCGGCAGGGTCGCGATCTGCTGGGCGAACCAGTAGATGCCCACCGTCGCCGGCGGAAAGAACAGGCCGAGGATGAAGCGGTCGACGTTGCGCGTGCCCCATTCGATCGCATCCGCCATCGCCAGCGGCATGTTGGCGCGCGCGATCCAGAACAAAGCGATCGGCCGGGGCCGCCAGCCGACCGGCAGGCCATAGCTGCGCAGGAAGGGGATGATCGATGCGGTCAGCGCCGCGATCATCGACAGCGCGTAGGCGAGGATCAGACCGTCGCGCGACGAGTAGAAATAGAGGCCGGCGGCGGCGATGCTGATCGTCCATGGCTCGATCACGGCGCGCGCACGCACGGTCGCGGCGATGTTCAGCCGATAGGCGAGCGCAGCCAGCGACACGTCCGACCAGACGATCGCGAACACCAGCAACGGCAGCAATCGCTCCAGCCCGTAGATCTGGCTGGTCGGAAACATCACCTGCGGGATCGCGAACAAGGTGGCGGTGGCGACGATCGAGGCGATTCCCGCGATCAGCAGCCCGTCCCAGACGACGTGGGTGTCGGGCCGCTCCTTCTTGCTCAACTGTTCCGCCAGCCCGCGCTTGAGCCCCAGCGTCGCCAGCTGCGCGGCGAATTCGAGCATCAGGATCGCGAACGCGAATCGCCCCAGCGCCTCGGCACCGTAGAGCCGGCCGGCGATGAACAGGAAGGGCAGGCGCGCGGCCAGCCGCAGGAGGAAGCCGAACACATTGGTTCGTCCACCCTTGGCGAGCGCAGTCATGTCGGGCGTCTGCGCCGCGTCGGGCATGTCTCTCCTGTCGTCCGCGGCCGTCATCCGGCCGTCTTCAATGCGCCGCGCCCCAACTCGCGCCGGTGCCGATCTCCACGCCCAGCGGCACCGACAGCGTCACCGCCGGTTCCGCCGCCGTCGCCATCACATGCTCGATCACCGGGCGCGCCCGCTCGACGGCGGCTTCCGGCAGTTCGAACACCAGTTCGTCATGGACCTGCAGCAACATTCTGACGTCATGCAGCCCGGCCTCGGCGAGCGCCGGCCCCATCCGCGCCATCGCGCGCTTGATGATGTCGGCGCTCGAGCCCTGGATCGGCGCGTTGATCGCCGCACGTTCGGCGCCCTGGCGTTCGTGCTGGGTGGCGGATTTGATCCGCGTGAAATGGGTCTTGCGGCCGAACAATGTGGTGGTGAAGCCGGACTCGCGCACGCTCGAGAGCGTCTCGGCGATATAGTTGCGGATGCCGGGGAAGCGGTCGAAATAGCGATCGATCATCGCCTGCGCCTCGTCGGGCGTGATCTCCAGCCGGCCGGCCAGCCCCCAGCGCGAGATGCCGTAGAGGATCGCGAAGTTGATCGTCTTGGCGCGGCCGCGCGTGTCGCGATTGACCTCGCCGAACAATTCCTGCGCGGTCATGTTGTGGATGTCGTCGCCGCGCATGAACGCCTCGCGCAGCTGCGGTACGTCCGCCATGTGCGCCGCCAGCCGCAGCTCGATCTGGCTGTAGTCGGCCGACAGGATCACATTGCCGGGCTCGGCCACGAACGCGTCGCGGATCTGTCGGCCCACTTCGGTGCGGATCGGGATGTTCTGGAGGTTGGGGTCGTTCGAGGCGAGGCGCCCGGTCTGCGCGCCGGTCAGGCTGTAGCTGGTATGGACGCGTCCGGTGTCGCGGTTAATTTCCTGCTGCAGCGAATCGGTATAGGTCGACTTCAGCTTGCTGAGCTGCCGCCAGTCGAGCACCTTGCGCGCGAGCTCGACGCCGGGGCCGCCCTCGATGTTCGCGGCGATTCGCTCGAGTTCGTTGACGTCGGTCGAATAGACGCCGGACTTGCCCTTGCGGCCACCCTTCAGCCCCATTTTCTCGAACAGCACGTCGCCCAGCTGCTTGGGGCTGCCGATCGTGAAGGGCGTGCCTGCGATCGTGTGGATCTCGCCCTCGAGCGTCGCGATCTGCCCGGCGAACTCGCCCGACAGCCGTGACAACACCTCGCGATCGACCTTGATGCCGGCGCGTTCCATCGCCGACAGCACCGGCACCAGCGGCCGGTCGACCATCTCGTAGACGCGCGTGACGGTCTCGGGCGAGAGCCGCGGCTTCAGCCGGCGCCACAGCCGCAGCGTCACGTCGGCATCCTCGGCGGCATAGCGCACCGCCTCGCGCAGCCCGACCTGATGGAAGCCCTTCTGCGCCTTGCCGCTGCCGACCACGTCCTTGAACAGGATGCAGCTATGATCGAGGTGCGTGGCCGCCAGTTCATCCATGCCGTGGCCGTGACGGCCGGCGTCGAGGTTGAAGCTCATGACGATGGTGTCGTCGATCGGCGCCACCATGACGCCATGTCCGGCCAATATGCTCAGATCATATTTGATGTTGTGGCCGATCTTGAGCACCGCCGGATCCTCGAGCACCGGCTTCAGCGTCGCGATCGCCGCCGCCAGCGGGATCTGGATCGGCGCTTCGGACAGCAGATCGCCATCGCCATGACCCAAGGGGATGTAGCAGGCACGGTTGGGCGCCAGCGCCAGGCTCACGCCCACCAGCCGCGCCATCGCGCCCAGCCCGTCGGTCTCGGTGTCGAGCGCGACGAAGCCCTGCGCCTTCGCCTCGGTCATCCAGCGTTCGAGCGCGGCGAGTTCGGTGACCGCCTCATAGCCGTCATGATCGCAGGGCGGGTCGTCCGGCAGTTCGATCGCGGCTGATGGCGCCGGTTGCGGCGCGTCGGCCACAATGCTCAATCGCGCGAGCAGCGACTTGAAGCCATGATGTTCGAGGAACGCGCGCAGCGGCGCTTCCGGAATGCCTTGCAGCGCGAGCGCGTCGAGCGGATCGGGCAGCGGGACATCGTCGCGCAGCGTCACCAGCACGCGCGAGAGCCGCGCCATCGCGGCATGTTCGATCAGATTCTCGCGCAGCTTGCCCGCCTTCATCGTCGCGGCGGCGGCCAGTACGCCTTCGATATCGCCATGTTCCAGCACCAGCTTCGACGCGGTCTTGGGGCCGACGCCGGGCACGCCGGGCACATTGTCGACGCTGTCGCCCATCAGCGCGAGCACGTCGCCCAGCTTTTCGGGTCCGACGCCGAATTTCTCGACGACATGCTCGGCGCCCAGCCGGCGGTTGTTCATCGTGTCGTAGAGGTCGAGTCCGGGCTCGATCAGCTGCATCAGATCCTTGTCCGAACTGACGATCGTCACCTGCCAGCCCTGTGCGAGCGCCGCCTTGGCATAGCTCGCGATCAGATCGTCGGCCTCATATCCCTCCTCCTCGATGCACGGCAGCGAGAAGGCGCGGGTCGCGTCGCGGATCATCGGAAATTGGGGGATGAGATCTTCGGGCGGCGGCGGCCGGTTCGCCTTGTACTGGTCGTAGAGATCGTTGCGGAAAGTGTGGCTCGATTTGTCGAGAACCACCGCCATGTGCGTGGGACCATCGGCCTTGTGCACTTCGTCGGCGAGCTTCCATAGCATCGCGGTATAGCCATAGACCGCGCCGACCGGTTCGTCGTGGCGGTTAGTCAGCGGTGGCAGGCGATGATAAGCGCGGAAGATATAGCCCGAGCCGTCGACGAGATAGAGATGGTTGGATGCCATGCGCGGGGGGATAGCGGTTTGAGGCGCTCGCCAAAAGGCCGATTGCTCCTCCCGCGGATTCTGTGGTGCGACTGTCACTTTTAGGATGCGGTCCGACGGCGTCGGGGCGCCGTTTCGATCCCTTCGTCCCGCCAGACTCGCAGCTGGTCGCAGGCGTACGAGCCGACTCCGCGCCTTAATTTGACTTTAACCCTGTCGATCCACAGTGATTCGGGCAGAGGCCGCGAACAGGTGGCTGGGTCGCGCATATTTCGGGGGGCTTACCAGCCTTGTATCAGATCAGTGAACCGGGATTCGGTCAGGCCGATGGCGCTGCCGTGTTATCGCTCGATCAGGCGATCGGCCCGGTTTTCGGTCGCAAACGCGGCATGTCGGACCATTTCGACCGCTTTCAGGGTAAATTTGCCGACATAGACTTCGTGCCCGATCTGGGGGCGCGGATCGGATCGCGCGAATGGCTGCGCGGCGTTTTTACCTGCGCGATCCTCTGCACGGGCGCGATCCTGCTGTCGCCGGGCTTCGAGCGGCCGCTGGCCGGCGCCGTGCCCGCGCCGATGACCGCCGCCACCTGGGACGAGGCGCGCGCGCAATCGTTCGCGCCCTTGGCCTGGGGCGCCGATACCGGCCGCCACATGGCGGCGACCGACGCGGTCCGCCCGCTGACCGGCACGCCCGAACGGCCGAGCCTAGAACTCACCGCGACGATGGGCCAGGGCGATGGCTTCGCCCGTGTGCTCGAACGTGCCGGCGTCGCCAGGGACCAGGCGACGCGCGTCGCCAATATGGTGTCCGGCGCCGTGCCGCTCGATTCGATCCGGCCGGGAACGCGCATGGACATCGTCCTCGGCCGCCGCGCCAGCCGGTCGCAGCCACGCCCGCTCGATCGCCTCGCCTTCCGCGCCGCCTTCGATCTGCGTCTCGAATTCGATCGTTCCTCGGGCGCGCTGTCGATGCGGCGGCTGCCGATCGCGGTCGACAATACCCCTCTCAGGATCCAGGGCCGCGTCGGGTCGAGCCTCTATCGCTCGGCGCGCGCTGCCGGGGCGCCGGCCAAAGCGGTCGAAGCCTATCTCAAGGCCTTGTCGGCGCGCGTCTCGATCGGCAGCGACGTCGATTCGGATGCGCTGTTCGACATCGTCGTCGAACAGCGCCGAGCGGCCACCGGCGAGGTCGAGACCGGTCAATTGCTCTATGCCGGCCTCGATCGCGGCCGCCGCAAGACGCAATTGCTCAAATGGGAAACCGGCGGACGCACCGAATTCTTCGAAGCGTCGGGCGTAGGCGAACAGCGTGGCGCGATGGCACGGCCGGTCAACGGCCACCAGACCTCGGGTTTCGGCATGCGCCGCCATCCGTTGCTCGGCTATTCGCGCTTCCACAAGGGCGTCGATTTCGGCGCGCCCTATGGTTCGCCGATCTATGCCGCGACCGATGGCGTCGTCAGTTTCGCCGGCCGTCACGGCGGCCATGGCAATTATGTGATGCTCAAACATGGCGGCGACATCGCCACCGGTTATGCGCATATGAGCCGATTCGCGGTCGGCTATGGCGAGCGCGTCGCGCGCGGCCAGGTGATCGGTTATGTCGGCTCGACGGGACTCTCGACCGGACCGCATCTCCATTACGAGGTCTACAAGGGCGGCGTGGCGATCAACCCGCTCTCCTTCACTTTCACCACCACGTCGCAGCTGGTGGGCCAGGACCTGCGCAGTTTCCGCGCGCGGCTGCAGACCTTGCTGTCGATCCATCCGGGCGCGGCCGCTCCGCTCAAGCCGGCCCCCCCCGCCCCCGCCTCCTCCGCCGCTTCCACGATCGCGCGCTGATCGCGCCGGTTTGGCTTGGCGCTGGCGACGCCGGCCGATAGACCGATCGCATCACCGGGCGGGAGTGAAGATGAGCCGTGTCACCAAGCGGCGCGGCGTCACCTCGACGCTCCGCGCCTTTCTCGATAGCGAGGCTTCGGGCGGCCTGCTGCTGATGGGCGCTGCGGCGCTGGCCATGATCGCCGCCAACGGCCCGTTCGCCGCCGCCTATTTTCACCTGCTCCACGCCGTCACCGGTCCTGTCCTCAGCGAAAAGCTCGGGCCGATGACCGTCCATCTGTGGATCAACGACGCGCTGATGGCGATCTTCTTCCTGCTCGTCGGGCTGGAGATCAAGCGCGAGTTCATCGATGGCGAGCTCGCCAGCCCGGACAAGCGCCGATTGCCGGTGGTCGCCGCGATCGCGGGAATGGCCGTGCCGGCGATCGTCTATCTGGCGGTGACCGGCGGCGATCCGGCGCTGTTGCGCGGCTGGGCGATCCCGGCCGCGACCGATATCGCCTTCGCGATCGGCGTGCTCGCTTTGCTCGGCAAGCGCGCGCCGGCCTCGCTCAAGCTGTTCCTGACGACGGTCGCGATCGTCGACGACATGGGCGCGGTCGCGATCATCGCGCTGGCCTATACAGCCGGCATCAAGGGTGCCGCGCTGCTTGCCGCCGCGCTGATCCTCGCTGCGATGTGGGGAATGGGCAGGTTCGGCGTCACGCGGATCTGGCCTTATCTGATCGGCTTCGTCCTGCTCTGGTTCGCGGTGCTGGTCTCCGGCGTCCACGCGACGATCGCCGGCGTGCTGGCGGCGATGATGATCCCGCTGCGGCGGACGCCGGGCACGCCCGATGCCGAGGATTCGGCGCTTCACCGGCTCGAACATGCGCTGCACGCGCCGGTCGCGTGGGTGATCGTGCCCTTGTTCGGCTTCGCCAATGCCGGCGTCAGCCTGGCCGGCGTCGGTCTTGCGCAGATCCTCGCGCCGCTGCCGCTGGGGATCGCAGGCGGGCTGTTGTTCGGCAAGCAGATCGGTATCTTCGCCAGCGTCTGGCTGGCGGTGAAACTGGGGTTCGCGCCGCGACCGGCGCGCGCGACCTGGATGCAGATGTATGGCGTCGCGCTGCTTTGCGGCATCGGCTTCACGATGAGCCTGTTCATCGGCGGCCTTGCCTTCGCAGATCCCGCAATGACGGATGACGTCAAATTCGGTGTGCTGATGGGTTCGCTCGCCTCGGCGGTGATCGGCTATGCCGTCCTGCGCTTCGCCACGCCCTATCGCGCGCGGCCCGTGAACGAGACCATTCGATGCTGACCATCTTCGATCCGCGCCAGACGGCGCACGCACCGGCGCTCGAGATGCACAATGGCGGATGGGTGCCGCACGCCGAGGTGCCGGGCCGCGCCGTGAACATCCTGGCGTGCCTGGGTGACGTCATGCCGCCGGTCGATCACGGCTTGGCGCCGGTCGTGGCGATCCACGATCCCGCTTATGTCGAATTCCTCCGCACCGCGCACGATCGCTGGCTGGCGGCCGGGCGTTCGGGCGACGCGGTCGGCTATATCTGGCCGGTCGTGCGGCGGCGCGCGATCGCGCTCGACCGGATCGATGCGCTGCTCGGTCGCTATTCGTTCGATGCGGGCACGCCGATCACCGCCGATACCTGGGATTCGGCCTATTGGGCGGCACAGTCGGCGTTGACCGCGCTCGATCTGCTGCTCGCCGGCACCGCGCGCGCCAGCTTCGCGCTCTGCCGCCCGCCCGGTCATCACGCCGGCGCCGACTATCTCGGCGGCTATTGCTATCTGAACAATGCCGCGATCGCCGCGCAGGCCGCGCGCGATGCCGGGATCGCGAAGGTCGCGATCCTCGATCTCGATTATCATCACGGCAATGGCACGCAGGATATCTTCTGGACGCGCCACGATGTGCTGTTCGTCTCGATCCACGCCGATCCGCGCGAGGATTATCCGTTCTACTGGGGCCATGCCGACGAACGCGGCGAGGGCGCCGGCAGCGGCGCGACGCTCAACCTGCCCTTGCCGCAAGGCACGAAGATGGGCGCTTATGCCGATGCCCTGGCGGTCGCGCGCGGGGCGATCGCGCGCTTTGCGCCGGGGCTGCTCGTCGTCAGCTTCGGCGCCGACACGTTCGAACAGGATCCGATCAGCCATTTCGCGATCGCGACGGCGGATTATCCGGACATTGCCCGTATCGTCGCCGGACTCGGTCTGCCGACGCTGATCGTGATGGAAGGCGGCTATGCCGTCAACGCGCTCGGCACGAACGTCGCGGCATTCCTCGCGGGCTTCTGAAGGACAATCATGCGATGGCGCCACGGAACTTGTGCGCCCGATCAGGTGTCTTCATAGCATTCGAAGACCATGCCAGCGTCGCTGTTTCCCCTTACCGGTCAAACCCGGCGCGGCCTTCCGGTTTCGCGCAATGCCGCACCGCCGGCTTCGATCGCCGCCTATGTCGCGCGCACCTTCGTCACCCATGTCGGCCAGCCCGATGATCAGACGACATCGGACATATTGCTCAACGAATCGGCATTCGTCCGCATTCTGGTCAGCGGCCATTGGGAAGCGCGGATGCGCGGCGGTCGATGGCAGCACTACGAGACCCCGATCCTGTTTGGTGCGCAGGGCCGGCCGCTGCCCGTGCGGGTCAGGGGTGGCATTGGCGTCGTCGGTTTCGCCATCCGTCCCGGTGCGTGGCGCGCGCTGTTCGATGGCAATGCCGACGCGCTTGCCGATAGCCTGGTGTCGCTGGACTCGTCGTGGCCCGAACTGGCTGCCGCGCAGGCCGAATTCGATCATATGTTGCACGATCCCGACTCGATGTCCGCGCTGGTCGAGCGACTGGTGCGCGCCCGGATCGCCGCACGCGGCAATCGAAAGCCTGCGGCCGATATGGCGGCATTCGAGGCGATCGCGCGCGCGGCACCGACCCGGCCGGTCGCGGAGGTCGCCGCAGCTCTCGGCGAGCCGCCCGCGCGTTTCGCCCGGCGCGTGCGCGCTTTTTTCGGTCACCCGCCCAAACTGGTGCTGCGCCGCGCCCGCTTCCTCGATATGGCTGCCAAGCTGCGCGGCATTTCGATGCCCAGCGAGGAAAGGCTGGCGGCATTGCGCTTCTACGACCAGAGCCACGTCAATCGCGAGTTCCGCCTGTTCACCGGCATGACCCCGGCCGAATTCGCACGGACACCCACGCCGCTGCTGACGCTGGGCATCGAATCGCGGCAGCTCCGCAAGGCCGAGGAGGGCGAATTAGCGCCGGGCGAGCAGGCGCCATGGCTGGCGTGAAGGGGCGCTTATCAGCTGATCCCCGCCCATTGTCCTGTCCCGTCTCAAGCGATCCAGCGGCTCATGGTCTTGGCTCAGCACCGTATGGCCGATTGATCAGCCGCTTGATTCAGCTTGGGCGACATGACGTCGGAGGACCTTATTGATCTCGGTCTGATAGCCGCCGTCCGGCGCATGGTCCTTGAACCAAGTCACGACATCCGTGTCGAGGCGTAGTGTCACCGGCTTCTTGATCGGCCGGTAGAGGCCGGGCCGCCGTGCATATGCCCAGTTCTCTGCTGGTGCTTCGGGGATATCTGCCGTGTCGATCTCGTCATCCGGGAGCGCAGCGAGCCGCTCCAGCTGGGCCTGAAGCTCGGGATCAAGTGTTTTCCTGCTCATAGCGTCGCCTTTCATGCGCGGTCGCCTTTCGGGCGCTGATGATCCTGATCCGGCCCTCATCATCGGGTTCAGGATAGATGTGTACAACGAGCACCACGGTGACGGTCCGGATGACGCCTAGCGCGTGCCATCTTTGCTCTCCGTGTTCGATTCTGTCGGGGACGATGACATGGAGTGGATCATCCCACACCGCCTGCGCGAGTTCGAACGAGACGCCATGCTTCGCCAAATTCGAAGCCGCCTTCTCCGAGTCCCAATCGAACCGCATCGCTTCGCCACATTTACAATAGTGTATGTACACCAGCCGACCTAAGCCTGCAATACACCATTATTTCATCCGTGTGAGTCGCAGGAGATATAGGACTACCCGGCGTCACACCGCCCCGTACGTCGAATAGCCCAGCTGGAAATCGTTGAAGGCGTCGAAATTGGTGAACGACATGCCGATCGTCATGTCGAGACCCTCGACATGGTGCCACCAGCCGATCGGCAGGAACAGCGCCTCACCCGGCCCGATCGTGCATTCCAGCACGCGCGGGCGGCCCGGTGCGGCGTCGCCGGCCGGCAAGTCGTCGCCGTCCCACGCGCTGAAGCAGTGCAGGTCGTTCTTCATCAGCGCGCCGTCATGCGCGGCGACCATCTTCACGCGCTTGCGGCCGACGATCTGGAGCAGCAGATTGTTGGTCAGATCATGGTGGAACGGCGTGATCGTGCCCTTGGGCCCCATCCAGAAGAAGCCATCCTGCGCCTCGCGCTTCGCGAGCACCGCGATCGGCCCGACATCCGCCCAAAGCGGCGCCAGTGCGCGCTTGTTCACGCCGCTATTATAGGCGGTCAGATAGAAGTCGTTGCCGGTTTCGGCACGCAGCCGCGCCGTGACGTCGCGCAATTTCGCGCGGCGCTGGTGCGGGTCCTTGGCGATCTCGAAATCCGGGTCGGCCTCGCGATCGGCCTGCAGTTCGACCATGACATCGCCCAGAGTCGCGTCGAAATGATCGAGCGACCAGCGCGTCAGCGCCGGCCAATGATCGACGAGACCGGTCAGCTTCACCGGCCGGTTGGTGAAATAGAAATCGCGGTAGAAAGTGGCGGGATCGATCGCGTGGACCACCGGCACATTGGCCTGGCCGGGATCGATCACGGCGAGGCGCGAGAAGATGCCGAGCGTCCAGTCGCGCTTGGCCAGTCGCGCGCTCAGGTGGGCGGCACCCTTCAGATAGGGACTCTTCGCCGCGCGATCGACTTCATAGCGGGCGGAGGACGGCGGATGGCCGTCAGCGATCAGCCGGTCGGCGAGCGCTGCAGCGGGTTCGCCTTCGAGCAGCGCGATCGCAATCTCGACCCGCAGGCCGTCGTCCCCGGCGGACGCGGCGGCGGCAGGAGCCTTCTTGCGAGTGGTCCTGCTCTTCGCCACCGCGCCGCTGCCGGCTTCAGATCTTGGCTGTAAGTTCGGGGACGATTTTGAAGAGGTCGCCGACGAGGCCGATGTCGGCGACCTGGAAGATCGGGGCGTCCTCGTCCTTGTTGATGGCGATGATGGTCTTGCTGTCCTTCATGCCGGCGAGATGCTGGATCGCGCCCGAGATGCCGACCGCGATATAGACTTCCGGCGCCACGATCTTGCCGGTCTGCCCGACCTGATAGTCGTTGGGCACATAGCCGGCGTCGACCGCGGCGCGCGAGGCACCGACGCCGGCGCCGAGCTTGTCCGCCAGCGGCTCGATGATGGCGTGGAAATTCTCGCTGTTCTGGAGAGCCCGGCCACCCGAGACGATGATCTTCGCCGAGGTCAGCTCGGGACGCTCCGACTTCGAGATCTCGGCGCCCAGGAAGGTCGAGAGGCCGGCATCGCCGGCGCCCGACACCGCCTCGATCGTGCCCGATCCGCCCTCGCGCGCCGCCTTCTCGAACGACGTGCCGCGCACCGTGATCACCTTCTTGGCGTCCAGCGACTGCACCCTGGCGATCGCATTGCCGGCATAGGTCGGGCGGGTGAAGGTATCCTCACTCTCGACCGACAGAATCTCGCTGACCTGCATCACGTCGAGCAGGGCCGCCACCCGCGGCGCGATGTTCTTGCCGTTGGCGGTCGCCGGCGCCAGGAACGCGTCGTGATCGGCCATCAGCTGCACGACCAGCGGCGCGACATTCTCGGGCAGCGCATGGCCATAGGCCGCAGCGTCGGCGACATGGACCTTGCCGACGCCCGCGATCTTCGCCGCCGCCTCGGCAACGCCGGCCACGCCTTCGCCCGCGACCAGCAGATGGACCTCGCCGAGTTGCGACGCCGCCGTCACCACGGCCAGTGTCGCGTCCTTGACCGCGCCGCCCTCATGCTCGACCCACACCAAAGTCTTCATGCCACAACTCCTAACGCCTTGAGCTTGCCGACCAGTTCGTCGACATCGGCCACCTTCACGCCCGCGACCCGCTTCGGCGGCTCCGACACGTGCAAGGTCTTCAGCCGCGGCGTCACGTCGACGCCGTAATCGTCAGGCGTCTTCTGCGCCATCGGCTTGGTCTTCGCCTTCATGATGTTGGGCAGCGACGCGTAGCGCGGCTCGTTCAGCCGCAGGTCGGTCGTCACGATCGCCGGCATCGCCAGGCTCACCGTCTCCAGACCGCCATCGACCTCGCGCGTCACCTTGACCAGATCGCCCTCGACCTCGATCTTCGACGCGAACGTCCCCTGCGGCCGCCCGGTCAGCGCCGCCAGCATCTGGCCGGTCTGGTTGCTGTCGTCGTCGATCGCCTGCTTGCCCAGGATCACCAGGCCCGGCTGCTCCTCCGCGACGATCTTCGCCAGGATCTTGGCCACGCCCAGCGGCTCGACCTCGGTCGCGCTGACCACCAGGATCGCACGGTCCGCGCCCATCGCCAGCGACGTCCGCAGCGTCTCCTGGCACTTCTGCTCGCCGATCGACACCACCACGATCTCGGTCGCGACACCCTTTTCCTTCAGCCGGATCGCCTCTTCCACCGCGATCTCGTCGAACGGGTTCATCGACATCTTCACATTCGCAAGATCGACGCCCGAACCGTCCATCTTCACACGCGGCTTCACGTTGTAATCGATCACCCGCTTGACGGGGACTATGACTTTCATATGCGTTCCTCCTCATGGCGGAGCGAGCGAAGCTTCGACTCGCGCGGCGCCATGCACCGCTCACCCTCTCCCGGAACCCGCTCCCTCGCGGGAGCGGGCAGTCCTGACGTTACGCCGCGTTGCGGACCTCGGCGACGATCTTCCTGGCGGCGTCGCCCAGATCATTGGCGGCGACGATCGGCAGCCCCGAATTGGCGAGGATGTCCTTGCCCTGCTGCACGTTGGTGCCTTCGAGGCGCACGACCAACGGCACCGAGAGGCTGACCTCCTTCGCCGCGGCAACGATACCGTCGGCGATGATGTCGCAGCGCATGATACCGCCGAAGATGTTGACGAGAATGCCCTTCACCGCCGGATCGGACAGGATGATCTTGAACGCCGCCGTCACCTTCTCCTTGGTGGCGCCGCCGCCGACGTCGAGGAAGTTGGCGGGGAATTCGCCGTTCAACTTGATGATGTCCATCGTCGCCATCGCCAGCCCGGCGCCATTGACCATGCAGCCGATATTGCCGTCGAGCTTGATATAAGCGAGGTCGTATTTGCTCGCCTCGATCTCGGCCGGGTCTTCCTCGCTCTCGTCGCGCAGCGCGAACAGATCCTTGTGGCGATAGAGCGAGTTGCTGTCGAAGCCGACCTTGGCGTCGAGCACCAGCAGCTTCCCGTCACCGGTCACCGCCAGCGGGTTGATCTCGATCTGCGCCGCGTCGGTGCCGAGGAACGCATCGTACAGCTTCGACGCGACATTGGCGGCCTGCTTGGCGAGATCGCCGGTCAGCCCCAGCGCCGAGGCAACCGCGCGACCGTGATGCGGCATGAAGCCGGTCGCGGGATCGACCGAGAAGGTCTCGATCTTCTCCGGCGTGTCGTGCGCGACGGTCTCGATGTCCATGCCGCCCTCGGTCGAGACGACGAACGCCACCCGGCCGGTGCCGCGATCGACCAGCAAAGCGAGGTAGAATTCCTTGTCGATGTCGACGCCATCGGTCACATAGAGCCGGTTGACCTGCTTGCCGGCGTCGCCGGTCTGGATCGTCACCAGCGTGTTGCCGAGCATGTCGGTCGCCGCGGCGCGGACATCGTCGAGCGTCTTCGCCAGCCGCACGCCGCCCTTGGCCTCGGGCGACAATTCCTTGAACTTGCCCTTGCCGCGACCGCCGGCATGGATCTGCGCCTTCACGACATAAAGCGGCCCGGGGAGCTTGCCCGCGGCCTCGACCGCCTCATCGACGGTGAGCGCGGCATAGCCGGCGGGAACCGGAACGCCGAACTTCGCCAGCACTTCCTTGGCTTGATATTCGTGAATGTTCATGGGCGCGTTTGATCCTTGGCAGGGATGAGTCGCCGGGCGCTAAAGCACAGCCGGCGGGCGATTGCCAGCCCTGCGGCGGCGCAACATCGGACCTACGGTCGCCGTCCTGTCACAACAATTAGCCGGAAAGCGCGCAGCCCAGCCCGGCGCGGGTCGTCACTTCGATCAGCTCCATATCCTGCAGTCCGCGGACCTTGTGGAGGAACTGGCCGACGGTCAAAGTTTCGACCTGCGCATCCTTGAGACTTGCCAGCGACTTGAGGCGCTTGAGCTGGGCGATCGACAGCCGGTCGACCATTCGCTCGGCCATGCAACCGGCGATGCGCGGCGAGAGGCCGGCTTCGATCAGGCCGTTGCGCACGCGTGCCTCGGGCGACACCGAGGCGCAGCCGCCAAGCCCCAGCACTGCCAGAGCGAACAAAGACGGGGCAAAGATGGCGAGGCGCTTGATCATTTCACTCTCCGGATGGCAGCGCAGGCCATGGCCATCGCACGCTGAACCGGCGCTGACCAGCCTCGCGCATTGCGGCGATTGCCCCTATAGCACCGGCATGTCGGTCTGGCTCGGTCTCCTGCTGTTCATTGCGACCATCCTGGCGATGGAGGTCTTCGCCTATGTCGCGCATCGCTGGGTGATGCACGGGCCGGGCTGGTTCCTGCACGAAAGCCATCACCGCCCGCGCACCGGCGCGTTCGAACTCAACGATCTCTATGCGGTGATCTTCGCGATTCCCTCGATTCTGATGCTGCTCGGCGGCGTCCAGCTTGGCTGGGGCGACTGGGCGATCTGGGTCGGCGCGGGCATTGCCGGCTATGGCGCGATCTATTTCGGCTTTCACGACGTGATCGTCCACAAGCGGATCGGGCACCGTTATGTGCCGCGCTCTGACTATATGAAGCGCATCGTCCAGGCCCACCGGTTGCATCATGTCGTCGAGACCAAGGCGGGTACGGTCAGCTTCGGCTTCCTCTGGGCGCCGCGGCCTGAAGTCCTCAAAGCGGAGCTCAAGCGGCGCGAACGGGCAGGGGTGCGGACGCCCGGGCGCATCGGCTGAGGGCCGGCGCACACGACCGTGTCGAACCTTGCCCGTGCCCCCTCATGATTGTCGTCCGCTGCGGCAATTCCGGTCGCGGCATTAACGAATTCCAAAAAGGCGGCGTGCGACGATCCCCGGCTGTGGAATGGCGTGGTGATGCAATTGCCGGTGCCTTCTTCGAGATTGAGCGATACGCGGGGCGCAAGCTTGCATCCCGGATCGCGGGAGGAGAGGGCAAGTGCGACTGGCACGATCCGGATCGATCGCGGCCGCGGAGGCAGATGCCGGCATCGCTGAATCCGTGCTCGACGACAATCCCCATGTGCGCGCCATCCTGGCCGCCGCCGGCATGGGCGGCTGGCACTATTTCCCGTCTTCGGGAAAGTTGCGCTGCGACGCCACGACCTTGCGGATTCTCAATGGCGCCTCCGCCGGCCTGGTCGAGGATGCGCCCGGTCTGCTCGCCTGCTTCGATGCCGCCGACCGCCGGGAAGTGGCGCTTCGGCTCGAACTCTGCACGGCAACCGGAACCGCGTTGCGCTACGCCTGCCGCCTGGCCCGGCCGGACGGCGGCATCCGCTGGGTGCAGCTGGCGGCCAGCCGCGTTCGTCTGGCGGCGGGAGATCCGGTCGCGGTCGGCACGATCCAGGACATCACCGAACGCAAATGCGTCGAGGACGCACTGCGCACCAGCGAGGCCCGCCTTGCCACGATCTTCGACCAGACCATGGTCGGCGTGCTGCACAGGGATCGCGACCGCAATGTGCTGATGGTCAACGAGCGCTATCTCGAAATGATCGGCCGGTCCGAAGCCGAGCTTTCCGGATGCGCGATGGAGGCGTTCACTCATCCCGAGGACAGAATCTGGAATACGCCGCTGTTCCACAACCATTATCTCACGGGTGAACCGTTCACGATCGAGAAGCGTTACGTCAGGCCGGACGGCAGCATAATCTGGTGTGAACTCAACGTCTCGTTCGTTCCGGACCCGGCAGGCGGCTGGGCGTCGACGATCGTCGTCGCCCACGACATCAGTGCGCGCAAAGCGGCGGAACAGGAGCGGCAGCGCGCGAGCGATATGTTGCAGCTCGCGCTCGATGGCGCCGGTGCCGGCATGTGGGAATGCGACCTCATCGCGGGCGGGCTGCTGCGCCTCTCGCCGGCGTCGCGGCTCATGTACGCGCTTCCCGAGGCGCATTCGGGCGAAATGTCGCATGCCGAATGGGCTGCCTTCATCGATCCCGGCAGCCTGGCCGAGATGGACGCGGCCTTCCCGCTTTTCTGCAACGCGCATATCCCGCACGCAGTGGAATGCAAGATCCATCGGACGGACGGCGCGTCGCGATGGCTGCGCATCGTCGGGCGCGGCGTCCTGGACGACGCCGGCAAGCCGGTCAGGATCGTCGGTCTCGTCTATGACGACACCGAGCGGAAACGCGCCGAGGACGACTTGCGCGAAGGCGAGGCGCGTCTGCGCCTCGTCCAGGAGGCCGCGTCGATCGGGACCTTCCACGCCGACCCGGACGGGAGAACCGTGGGATCGAAAGAATATTTCCGCAATCTCGGGTTGCCGGAGGACACGGCCTTCATCGACGACGCCACCCGGTTCGCGATCATTCATCCCGACGACCGCGAGCGGGTCACGGGCGAGATCGCCGCCGCGGTCGCGGGCAGTGGCGTATATGAGTCGGAGTATCGCATCGTCCGCCACGACACCGGCGAGATCCGCTGGGTGTTCGTCCGCGCGAAGCTGGAGCGCGACGGCGAAGGCCGAGTCGTGAACATGCTCGGTGCGCACCTCGATATCACGGCGGCGAAGACGGCGGCCGAGGCGCTTCGCCAGAGCGAGACGTTCAGCAAGGGGATCGTCGAAGCGAGCGCTGATTGCATCAAGCTGCTCGACCCGGACGGCACGCTCAGGTTCATGAACGAGTCCGGCCTGCGGACGCTGGAGGTCGACGATCCCGGCCGGATCTACGGCAAAAACTGGGTCGATCTCTGGCCGCCCGAAGCACGGCCCAAGGTCGAGATCGCACTCGCACTCGCACGGGCCGGCAAGCCGGGCCGTTTCGACGCCGGCTGCCCGACCGCGACGGGCAAGCGCAGATGGTGGGATGTGGTGGTCACTCCGCTCGCCGGCGAGCAGGGCCGCACTGCTCAATTGCTGTCGATCTCCCGTGACATCACCGAGCAACGCGACCATGCCGAGCGGATTCGCTGGGCCGCAAACCACGATGCCCTGACGCAGTTGCCCAACCGCTTATATTTCCAGGAAGCGCTCGAGCGGATGCTGTGCGACGCGGCGGTGACCGGCCGGAAGATCGGCCTGATGGTCCTCGACATCGACGACTTCAAGCAGGTGAACGACGCGCTCGGTCATGACGCGGGAGACGCGCTGCTCAGGGCGATCGCGCAAAGGTTGACGACCATCCTGCGTGGCCAGGAATTCGCCGTTCGGCTGGGTGGCGACGAGTTCGCGATCGTCGTTCCAGGGCCAGGCGCCCAGCGCGATCTGGCTCAGGTCGGTGAGGCCGTGCTTGCCTGTCTCGACGAGCCCGTCGTGCACCGCGGTTGCGTCATCGATTGCAGGATGAGCATCGGCGCGGCGATCTATCCCAACGACGGCGATGATGCCGAGATGCTCCTGAAGAACGCCGATACCGCGCTCTACGCCGCGAAGATCGAGCGACGCGGCAGGACGCTGCTGTTCCAGCCCGACATGCGTTCCGAAATGGACCGCCGAACGGCGATGCTGGTGCGTGCCCGGAACGCCTTCGCCAATCACGACATCCTGCCGCATTATCAGCCCAAGATCAGCCTCCGCACCGGCGCGATCTGCGGCTTCGAGGCGCTGCTTCGCTGGCGTGATCAGGATGGGACGATCCGGCTCCCCGGAGCGATCGAGGCCGCATTCGAGGATCTCGAAGTGGCGCAGGCGCTCAGCGAGCGGATGCAGGATCTCGTGATCGCCGATATGCGCCGCTGGCTCGACGAAGGCGTCGATTTCGGCCATGTTGCACTGAACGCCGCCGCCGCCGAATTCCGCAGGAATGATTTCGCGGAGCGGCTGCTCGAAAAGCTGCACGCCGGCGATGTGCCGACCCGGCATCTTGAACTGGAGGTCACGGAAACCGTATTCCTCGGCCGCGGTGCCGACAATGTCGGCCGCGCTCTCAAGCTGCTGAGCAAGCACGGCATCCACATCGCGCTCGACGATTTTGGAACGGGCTACGCGTCATTGTCGCACCTCAAGGACTTTCCGGTCGACGTGATCAAGATCGACCGGTCATTCATATCGCAACTGAGCGAGGATCGTAGCGACAACGCCATCGTGCTGGCGCTGCTCAATCTTGGCGAGAGCCTCCGGATCCAGATCGTCGCCGAGGGAATCGAAACGAAGGCACAGGCAGAGTTTCTGCGCAATCACGGCTGCGATCTTGGTCAGGGCTATCTGTTCAGCAAGGCTGTCGATGCGGCGCTCGTGCCCACGATGCTTGCCGGACATATTGCGATGCCGTCGTTCTGGCAAAGCGGAGCGTTTGCATGAGCCGCATCGCGATCGATCGGTGGCGACGGCGGCAGGGCTGATCGGCGCCGCTCAGCACAGGTCCGCGTAGGCGGTCAGCACCGCCCTTCCGAAACAGGCGAATATCACGCGTTCGAGATCTGCGTTCCGATCGAGCGCGGCGCGCGTCTCGCGGACGGCGATCGCGGCGGCCTCGGCCACCGGATAGCCATAGACGCCGCAGCTGATAGCCGGAAACGCGATGGTTCGCAGACCATGATCGCTGGCCAGCGCGAAGCAGGACCGATAGCAGCTGGCGAGAAGGTCCGGTTCGCGCTGGCCTCCGCCCCGCCACACCGGGCCGACGGTGTGAATCACATGCGCCGCCGGCAGGCGATAGCCGCCGGTGATCTTCGCCTCGCCGGTCGCGCATCCGCCGAGCGTGCGGCATTCCGCGAGCAGCGCCGGCCCGGCCGCGCGATGGATCGCGCCATCGACGCCGCCGCCGCCCAGCAGACTGTTGTTGGCGGCGTTGACGATCGCGTCCACCGCCAGCAGCGTGATATCGGTTACGACGATTTCGATGCGGGGATCGATCATGGCCGCGTCCACAGCGCTTCGCGTCCCGCAGCTGCAGGCCGGCCCATCGCCTGCCCCATCGCCTTCGCAACCCACTTCGCCTTCGCGCCGCCGCTGGTGACGACGCGACGGTCCCAGGCATGTTCACCGCGCGCCGCGACTTCGCGGGCGATGTCGCCATAGATTCCCGCTGCGGCCAGCACCGCCCAGCGCGCGCGAAAGGGGAGTTTCGCGGCGCCGACGCGCGCCGAAGTCTCGTATCGTTCGGCCATGTCGGCCAGCCGTTTCGCCAGCACCGCGAGGCGCGGGCGGACGAACGGCTTCATGTGCTCGCCGGGCAGGATGTCCATCTCGACCAGCCAGTCGACCGGCAGATAGCAGCGGCCGCCGCGATCATCCTCCGCGATGTCGCGCGCGATATTGGCGAGCTGGAAGGCGATGCCGAGGTCGCAGGCACGGTCGAGCGTGTCGCGGTCGGCGGGCGACACGCCCATGATCACCGCCATCATGCAGCCGACCGCCCCGGCGACGTGCCAGCAATAGGTCAGCAGATCATCCTCGGTGCGTGGCCGCCAGTCGGCGGCATCGAGCGCGAAGCCGGCGATATGGGCATCGACCAGGGTGCGCGGCAGGCCGGTTTCGGCGGCGACGATGCGGAGTGCGTCGAACGCCGGATCGCCAATGATCGCGCCGGCCATCGCGGTTTCGGTCTTGCTGCGGATTTCGGCGAGGTTGGTGATGGCGGCGCGCCTACCCTCTACTCCGTCATCCCGGCGAAAGCCGGGACCGAGATCCGCGATGTCGCCGGATGATTCGCCCGAGTCCCTGCTTTCACCGGATGCTCCGGCGTTTATGGGTCCCGGCTTTCGCCGGGATGACGGAGCGAGAGTGGACGTACCGCCATGATCCTGCCCATCGGCCAGATCGTCGCATCGCCGGCACCACGCATAAAGCAGCCATGCCCGCTCGCGCGTCACCCGGTCGAACAGTCGGCTCGCCAGCGCGAAACTCTTCGATCCCCTGGCGATGCTTTCCCCGGCCGTCGCGACGATCGCGTCGCGGCTGGGCAGGACGTTCACAGATCCCTCCGCCCGATCCATTTGTCGACGGCCTGCGGGACATGGTCGGCGAGCCGGTCGAGCAGGTCGCCGACGCTATCGACCTCGATCAGCATCGCGCGATGCTCGCCGTTGAGGAAGCCGCTTGCCACCATCGAATCGAGGAAGGCGATCAGCCCGTCATAATAGCCGCCGACATTGAGCAAGGCGCAGGGCTTGGCATGATAGCCGAGCTGACCCCAGGTCCAGACCTCGAACAATTCCTCCATCGTGCCGATGCCGCCCGGCAGCGCGATGAAGCCGTCCGACAGATCGGCCATCATCTGCTTGCGCTCGTGCATCGAGCCGGTGACGTGGAGTTCGGTCAGGCCGTGATGCGCGACCTCACGGTCGACCAGCGCCTGCGGGATCACGCCGATCACCTCGCCGCCGCCCGCCAGCGCGGCGTCGGCGATCGTGCCCATCAGGCCGACATTGCCGCCGCCATAGACCAGGCCGACGCCGGCGGCGGCCAGTTCGCCGCCCAGCGCGCGTGCCGCGTCGGCATGGATCGGATCGAAGCCGTGGCTCGAACCGCAGTAAACCGCCAGTCTCATATCACCCTCGCACCGCTCATGATCTCAGATCGCCCAGCATCAACGCGGCGGTCGCCTTTGCGCTGCCGACCACGCCGGGGATGCCGGCGCCCGGATGCGTGCCTGCCCCGACGAAATACAGATTCGGGATGATGTCGTCGCGATTGTGCGTACGGAACCATGCGCTCTGTGTCAGCAGCGGCTCGAGGCTGAACGCGCTGCCGAGATGCGCGTTGAGGTCGCGGCCGAAATCGCTCGGCGTGTAATGGAATTTCGTCACGATCCGCTCGTGGATGTCGGGGATCAAACGCCGGCCGACCTCGTCGAGGATGCGCTTCTCGAAGATCGGTCCAACCTCGTCCCAGTTGACCGGCAGCTTGCCGGTGTGCGGCACCGGCGCCAGCACATAGAAGGTCGAATGCCCCTCCGGCGCCATCGACGGATCGGTCACGGTCGGATGGTGGAGATAGAGCGAGAAATCCTGCGGCAGCACGCCATGATCATAGATGTCGGCGAGCAGCCCCTTATAGCGCGGGCCGAACAGGATCATGTGGTGGGGAATGCCGGGCCAGCTGCCCTTGATGCCGAAATGGACGACGAACAGCGACGGCGAGAAGCGCTTGGTCTCCAGTTTCGAAGCCGTCCGCCGTCCGCGTGCGGTGCTGCCCAGCAGATCACGATAGCTGTGCATGATGTCGGCATTGCTGGCGACCGCGTCGAATGCGCCGCGCCAGCCGCTTTGCGTCCGCACGCCGGTCACGCGGTCGCCCAGCGTCTCGATCTCCGCGACCGGATCGCCGAGCCGCAGTGTGCCGCCGAGCCGTTCGAACTGGGTGACCATCGCCGCGACCAGCCGGTTGGTGCCGCCCATCGCGAACCAGACGCCGCCATCCTTTTCCAGCTTGTGGATCAGCGCATAGATCGCGCTGGTCGTCATCGGATTGCCGCCGACCAGCAATGTGTGGAAGCTCAGCGCCTCGCGCAATTTCTCGCTCTTCACGAACGACGAGACGATCGAATAGACCGAGCGCCACGCCTGATAGCGCGCCAACGCCGGCGCCGCCTTGATCATCGACGCAAAGTCGAGGAATGCGACCTGGCCGAGCTTCTCATAGCCCTCGTGAAACACGCCGGCGCTATAGTCGAGGAAGCGCGCATAGCCCGCGACGTCCTGCGGATCGAGCCGGGCGATCTCGGCGGTCAGCCCGGCCTCGTCGTTCGAATAGTCGAAATTGGTCCCGTCGGGCCAGTTGAGCCGATAGAAGGGGAAGACCGGTTTCAGGGTCACGTCGGCGGCCATGTCGCGCCCGGACAGCGCCCATAATTCCTTCAGGCATGCGGGATCGGTGATGACCGTCGGCCCGGCGTCGAAGGTGAAACCGTCGCGCTCCCACACATAAGCGCGGCCACCCGGCTTGTCGCGACCCTCGATCAGCACCGTTTCCACGCCGGCCGACTGCAGCCGGATCGCCAATGCGAGACCGCCGAATCCGGCCCCGATCACAGCTGCCGTCTTCATGCCGTTGTCCTTGCGGGTCGGCCGGAAATGGCCCGTATCGCGCCGCCCACCGGCACCGGCGGTTTGCCGGCCAGCAGGCGCGCCTTGTCGCCAAGCGTCGATCGCGCGCCATAGAAGCGTTCGATCAGACGCGGATCGAGGCCGTAGAAGCGCTGGAAGATGCGATAGCGCTGGTCGGCCGTGCCGGCGCGGAACAGCATGCGAGACAGCATCCGGTAAAAACCTCGCTGCTCCCAGCGCCGCCGGGCATGGCCGTGCAGCACGTCATGCAGCGCGGCGCCGTCGAGGTCGCGCTGGCGCGCGACCAGCAATGCCGTTTCCGCGGCATCGGGCAGCGAATAGCCGGTGGTCGGGTGGAACAGGCCGGCGCGCATCCCGGCCTTGGCGACGCCATTGCCGCCCGAGCGCCAATAGGCCTCGAAATCGCCGCCCATAGCGACCGGCAGCACACCCGTTTCGGTGCGGCCCGCCGCGCCCACGGTCCAGCCGCGCATCGCCGCATAATCCTCGATCCTGGCGGCGATCACGGCTTCGTCGAGCAGGGGACTGTCGCTGTAATAGGTGTCCTCGATGAACAGCCGGTCGGTGCCGAACGGCAGACAATAGATGAAGCGATAGCCGTCGATCTGCGCGACCGTGGCATCCATCACGATCGGGCGCTTCAATCCGTGCGGCTTCGTCATCAACAGTTCGCGGCCGACGAATTTCTGCCAGCCGAGGTCGAGCGCCGCGAGATCGCCGGGGCCGCGCGCGTCGACCACGCCGCCGGCCTCCACCCGGCGGCCGTCGTCGAGCACGACTGCGTCGGCGCTGGCCGCCAGCACCCGTCGTCCGGTCACTATGCGTTCGGGCGGCAGCGCCGCGCGCACAGCATCGTCCAGCCGCTCCGATTCGATCGATCGATATTCGGATGCGAGCTTTCGCCGCATCCTGGGGAACAGGACGTGATAGCCCTGCCAGCGATGGGCGATCAAAGGCTCGACCAGCGCGTGCGTCTCGCCGGTCATGTCGCTGTCGAAGAACGACCAGACATGGTTGCCGCCGATCGCAGCCTCGTCGCCGATCAACAGCACGCGAACGTCCGGCCGCCGCGCCGCCATCGCGAGCGCGATCAAGCCGCCCGCCAGTCCGCCGCCGACGACGGCTAAATCACAATCCAGTGTTCGCCCCATGGAGGGCCGGCATACACGCGTTTCCTATCGCGACGAAAGCCGCGATCTGTCGCCGATCCGCTGCGGGACAGCCACGAACGCGGTTCACGCCGCTTTCCGCAGCGGCATTTCGGTCGCCATCGTGTGAGGTGATGAAGCGCTTGGCATGGCAGATGGCGCAACGGGTCGGTCGAACCCAGCCGCGGTGCTGGCTCGCCGCGGGCTTTGGCCGTAAGGCGGGTCGCGTGACCATGCTCGCTGCCATCGCGCTCTCCGCGCTCGCCATGACCCTGATCGTCGGCGTCCGCTATCTGCTCGCATCGGGCGGTTTCGCCTGGGCCACGCGCTTGCGTCATCCCGGTCTCTACGCCAGCCTCGCCGGACAGATCCGGCGCGAGATCGGCTGGAGCCTCGCCTCGGCCGCGATCTACGGCGTGCCCGCCGGCATCGTCGCGTGGGGCTGGCAGAATCGCGGCTGGACATCGATCTACAGCGACGTGGCCGATTATCCGCTGTGGTGGCTGCCGCTTTCGGTTCTGGTCTGCCTGTTTCTCCACGACACATGGTTCTACTGGACGCACCGCTGGATGCACCGGCCGGCGCCGTTCCGCCTGGCCCATGCCGTCCACCATGCCAGCCGGCCGCCGACCGCCTGGGCGGCGATGAGCTTCCACCCGATCGAGGCGCTGACCGGCGCCGTGGTCATCCCGGCGCTGGTGTTCGTCGTCCCGATCCATGTCGGCGCGCTCGCGCTTGTGCTGACGATCATGACGATTATGGGGGTGACCAACCATATGGGCTGGGAGATGTTTCCGCAGGCCATCGTGCGCGGGGCATTGGGCCGCTGGCTGATCACCGCCAGCCATCATCAGCGGCATCACGAACAGTACAGGTGCAATTATGGCCTCTATTTCCGTTTCTGGGATCGGGTCTGCGAAACGGACCGGGGGCTTGGCAGCTTTGATCCGTCGGGCGGCGATCGGCCGATCGGCGCTGGCAATGCTCGTGCTGGCGGCGCTGCCGGGCGCGGCGCCGACCGGGTCGGTTGACGTCAATTTCGACGGGCTCCGCTCGACCAAGGGGCTGCTGCAGATCTGCATCACCACCGATCCCAGGCATTTCCCCGACTGCAAGGGCGATCCGCATGCGATCGCGCGGACGATCAGCGCGGTGCATCCGCATCTCGACCTGCCGGCGCTGCCGGCCGGCGACTATGCGCTGTCGGTGATCCATGACGAGAATGGCAATGGCAAGCTCGACACATTTGCCGGCATCCCGCGCGAGGGCGTCGGCTTTTCGCGCAATCCCAAGCTGATGTTCGGTCCTCCGGGCTTCGCCGCCGTGCGTTTCGCCGTCAGTGGCGCGGGCGTGCCGCAAAGCGTGAGGATCAAGTATTTTCTCTGATGTCTGAAGGCTTCGTTCATCCGGCTGCAACCTTTGACGCTCGCCGCCCGTTTCGGCGGCTAACAGTCGAGGAAATCGCGTTGCAACAGCATCTCACGGCGCCCGGCAAGCTCATCGCCATTGCGCTCGCCACGCTCACTCTGGTCGCTGCCTGCGCTCCGGTCTTCGCCCAGGAGATGAAGAACCCGCCTGCCACCGATCGCAATTCGCTGACGATTGGCGTCGGTGTCGGCTACACGCCCTCGTACGAAGGATCCGACGACTATGTGGTGATCCCGTCGGGCGTGATCCGCGGCAAGGTCGCCGGTTTCAGCTTCTTCAGCCGTGGCCCCATAGTGTTCGTCGATCTGGTCCGCGAAGACGGCGAGGTTGACGTTTCGCTCGGTCCGGTGGTCAGCGCCCGGTTCGACCGCACCACGCAGATCAAGGACCGGCAGGTCCGCGCACTCGGAAAGCTCGACACGGCGATCGAGGTCGGCGGCTTCGTCGGCATCGCCAAGACCGGGATCATCACCTCTGACTACGACAATCTCGGCGTCCGCGTGTCGTATGTCCATGATGTGACCGGCACGCATGGCAGCTATGTGATCACGCCGGCGATCGAATATGGCACGCCGCTGAGCAGGAAAGCCTATCTCGGCATCTCCGCCTCGGCCGACTATGTCGGCAAGGGCTATGCCTCGACCTATTATGGCGTGACCCCCGCGGGTTCGCTCGCCAGCGGCCTGCCCGCGTACGTCGCCGACGATGCCGGCTTCAAGAAGTTCAACATCAACCTGCTCGGCAGCTACAGCCTGACCGGCGATCTGACCGCCGGCCTCTCGGTGTTCGCGGTCGGCAGCTATGGCCGCATGCTCGGCGACTTCAAGCGTTCGCCGATCGTCCGGCAAGCGGGCGATGCCGACCAGTGGTTCGGCGGTCTGGGCGTCGCCTACACGTTCTGACGCTTGCTGCCGGAATTTGACTTTAACCTTCCCGTCATTGGCCCTACACCCGCTATCATCCCCGGGGGGCTGCGCACGAGCAGCTGAGATTTGGCTGACGCCATGACCCGCCGAACCTGATCCGGTTAAAGCCGGCGTAGGGAGGGAGTGCGGGTTTCCCCGTTCTCCTTGCCGCATAAGGAGACGAGACCCATGGCCGACCTTCCCGCCCGTACCGAACTTGCCGTCACCACCGGTCCGATCCGCGGCAGCCGCAAGATTCATGTCCCGTCGCCGAACGATCCGTCGGTGCGCGTGGCGATGCGCGAGATCGATCTCGAACCCTCGTCGGGCGAACCGCCGCTGCGCGTCTATGATTGCTCCGGCCCCTATACCGATCCCGCCGCCCGCATCGACATCATGGCCGGCCTGCCCGAACTGCGGCGCGACTGGATCCGCGGCCGCGGCGACGTCGAAGAGGTCGACCAGCGCGAGATCAGGCCCGAGGACAACGGCATGTCCGGCCCCGATCGCTCGGGCGGCGTCCAGCCCTTTCCCAACATCCGTCGCCGCGTGCTGCGCGCGAAGGCCGGCGCCAATGTCAGCCAGATGCATTATGCCCGGCAGGGGATCATCACGCCCGAGATGGAATATGTCGCGATCCGCGAGAATCTCGGCCGTGCCGAACTCAAGGACAAGGCCGAGCGCGACGGCCAGGACTTCGGTGCCGAGATCCCCGATTATGTGACGCCCGAATTCGTCCGTGACGAGGTCGCCCGCGGCCGCGCGATCATTCCCAACAACATCAACCACCCCGAATCCGAGCCGATGGCGATCGGGCGCAACTTCCTCGTCAAGATCAACGCCAATATCGGTAACAGCGCGGTCGCGTCCGACGTCGCGGCCGAGGTCGACAAGATGGTCTGGTCGACACGCTGGGGCGCGGACACGGTGATGGACCTCTCCACCGGCCGCAACATCCACGACACGCGCGAATGGCTGCTGCGCAATTCGCCGGTGCCGATCGGCACCGTACCGATCTATCAGGCGCTCGAGAAGGTCAACGGCATCGCCGAGGATCTGACCTGGGAGATTTTCCGCGACACGCTGATCGAGCAGGCCGAACAGGGCGTCGATTATTTCACGATCCACGCCGGCGTCCGCCTCGCCTACATCCCGATGACCGCGAAGCGCGTGACCGGCATCGTCTCGCGCGGCGGCTCGATCATGGCGAAATGGTGCCTCAGCCACCACAAGGAAAGCTTTCTCTACGAGCGCTTCGAAGAGATTTGCGAGATTATGAAGGCCTATGACGTCGCCTTCTCGCTCGGCGACGGGCTTCGCCCCGGCTCGATCGCCGACGCCAATGACGAGGCCCAGTTCAGCGAACTCGCCACCTTGGGCGAACTGACCCAGATCGCCTGGAAGCATGACATCCAGGTGATGATCGAAGGCCCCGGCCACGTGCCGATGCACAAGATCAAGGCCAATATGGACAAGCAGCTGAAGGTCTGCGGTGAAGCCCCGTTCTACACGCTCGGGCCGCTCACCACCGATATCGCCCCCGGCTATGACCATATCACCAGCGCGATCGGCGCCGCGATGATCGGCTGGTTCGGCACGGCGATGCTCTGCTACGTCACGCCCAAGGAGCATCTCGGGCTGCCCGACCGCGACGACGTCAAGGTCGGCGTCGTCACCTACAAGCTCGCCGCCCACGCCGCCGATCTCGCCAAGGGCCATCCCGCCGCTCGGATGCGCGACGACGCGCTGAGCCGCGCCCGCTTCGAGTTCCGCTGGCGCGACCAGTTCCACCTGTCGCTCGATCCCGACACGGCCGAGCAATATCACGATCAGACCTTGCCCGCCGAAGGCGCCAAGACCGCGCATTTCTGCTCGATGTGCGGGCCGAAATTCTGCTCGATGAAGATCACGCAGGAGGTGCGTGACTTCGCCGCCAAGCAGAATAGCAGCGCCGACACCTTCCTCGCGGCGACCCCCGCCGAGGCGGAGGCCGGCATGGCCGAGATGAGCGAGAAGTTCCGCGAGAAGGGTGGGGAGATCTATCTGCCGGCGGTGTGAGCTGTGATCCGGCCACGACAGCGGGGATCCGATGTCGTGGCCACGCGATTGCCTCGGCACCTTGAAGAAAGCGATGCCCACTCCCTCGCCCACATCGCCCTCGTTGTGCGCGACTATGACGAAGCCATAGCGTTCTATGTCGGCATGCTCGGCTTCACCTTGGTTGGGCAACCGCTGGGATCTGATCCAATTTGCTTGAGCGCGAGGGTCGGACTGGCGATCATGCCGGTCAGTCGCTGTCCACGCCCTCTTCCAGCGTGTCGTGCGGCGCGGCCGCGCACGCCTTGACCGCAGAGATCGCCTCGGCGGTGCCCGCCATGTCGAGGTTGACGTAGGATTGCCCGCTCATGCTGATCCGCATCCAGCTGTCACGCGCGAGACCCTGCTCGACCGCTGGGTCGAACGGTACGCTGACAATCGCATAGCCCTCGCCCGTCGTTGCCTGCGCGTCGACAGTCACCGGCGCGTCGGCGCCGCCGAACTCCAGTTGGACCGGATGGGCGACAGCGTTCGACCAGCCGGCGAACGCGTCGCTGATCAGCGACAGCGCGACCCCTCGATCGCTCCAGTCGAGCGCGATCGCGCTATGGTGCGAATCCGTCCAGTGATTGCGCCACGCGCAGCCGGGTTGCTGCTGCCAGCCGGTGGACGCGGCCGGTGCGTCGGGATTATCCGGCAGTGGCGGTGCCGGCGGCACGTCGTCCTGTTTCGCGGCGAGCAGCGCCATGGCCGCGGCGACAATGACCAAAGCGCGAATCGGCTTCAAGCGAGGGCGGCCCTTCCCGGCGGTGACGCTGGCGAAACGCTGGCACGGATCGAAACCACGGGCAAGCATGGTGCGGCCTCAGATCCAGCCGGGGGCGTGGACCAGTTCCAGTTTCATGCCGTCGGGATCCTCGAAGAACACGGCATAATAGTCGCCGGAATATTGCGGGTAGTGCGCCGGGGCGTCGAGTATCCGGATGTCATGCCGGATCAGCACGGCGTGCAGCGCATCGACATCGTCACGGCTGGCGGCGCGCCAGGCGAGATGATGCAGTCCCGGCGCGTAACGCCGATGGCGATGGATCGCCATCGCTGGATCGCACGGAATGAGTCCCAGCGAGGCGCCGCGCCCCGCGTCGACCCGATCCCATTCGCAGCCGCCCTCGTCGTCCTTGGCGAGCCGGTAGCCGAGAAATTCGAGCACCGGGCCGTAGACGCGCTTCGACGCGGTGATGTCGGTGACGTTCAGATCGATATGATGAAAGGCGCCGCGAAAGATTCTAGCCACGTCTTGCCTCCTGCGCAGATATGCCGGCCGGCGCTTCCGGCGCTTCCGGCGCCGCCGGCAGTGCCCAGTCGATCGGCGCCCGTCCGCGGCTTTCGAGGAAGGCGTTGGCCTTCGAGAAATGCCGGCAGCCGAAAAATCCGTTATGCGCGGACAAGGGTGACGGGTGCGGCGCCTTCAAAACCAGATGGCGCCCGTTCCCTGATGCCCCGCCCCGATCTATGCTGTCGACGAAGGCGGCCTTCTTCTGCGCATGGCTGCCCCACAGCAGGAACACCACCGGGTCCGATTTGGCATTGACCAGCCGGATCACCGCATCGGTGAACCGCTCCCAGCCCTTGCCCTGATGCGAGGCGGCCATTCCCATCTCCACGGTTAATACGCTGTTCAGCAGCAGCACGCCCTGCTTCGCCCAAGGTTCGAGGAAGCCGTGGCGCGCACGGGGAATGCCGAGATCGGTCTCCAGTTCCTTGTAGATGTTGACCAGCGAGGGCGGCGTACGGACGTCGGGCTGGACCGAAAAGCAGAGTCCATGGGCCTGGCCCGGCCCGTGATAGGGGTCCTGCCCCAGGATGACGACGCGCACAGCGGCCGGCGGCGTCAGGTCGAGCGCGCGGAACCATTCGGCACCGCGCGGAAAGATGCGCTTTCCGGCTTCGCGTTCCGCCAGCAGCCAGGCCTTCAGCGTCTGCATGTAAGGGCTGTCGAATTCGCCGCGCAGCGGTTCGAGCCAGCCCGGATGGAGTTTGACGTCGCCCAATGTTCCGACCTTTCCGCCCAATGTTCCGACTTTCCGCGTGTGTCGCGCTCACCCTCATGTCATCCGCCGCCATTTCCGCAAGGGGTGCCGCGCCGCCGGCCGATGCAGATCTCCGAATGTGATGGTGATGGTCCAGATCAATCGGTGTCGCAGTGTGGCGATCGATGACGAAGCGCACGACATGATCGACTATGGTGCCGGCAATCGTCGCTCGAAAAGCGTCGGACGATGTCCGCGCGGGCGCGATATGCTTCCATTGTCTGTCTGAAAACGCCGGAGGGACGCCTGCCGTCTCGCGATAACCGGGAACGCGATATCATTCGGCTCCACATTGGGCCAGTTCATACCTTATTGACCATCAGCGCCCTTGACGTGGAACGGCAAAGGCGCAGCATGGCGACCGAAGGGGCAAACGCTGAATGCACATCAACTCGGCCGACTCTATTGCGCGCATCCTGCGCAGCTACGACCTGTTGTCGGAGGCGCTGGTGTTGCTCGAGCGCGCCGGCCAGCACGATATCTGCGCGGCGCTCTATCTGCCCTTGGGGTTGCTGGAAGAGAGATACCAGCTTTCGCCGCCCCACGATCTCGGCGTGGACGGCTGCGGCAGCAAGTCGAGCATCGACCGGAAGAAAAGGTCCATCGCCGAGAGTTGAGTGTCGGTCAGCCGTATCAGCGTCCGGCGGCGGTCGTCGGGATCGATGCTGCGCCGCACGACGTCCAGTTTCTCGAGATGATCGATCCAGCGCAGCGCCGTGGTCGGCGGCACGCGTGCTCCGACGCAGGCATCGCCCACCGCAATCATCCGGCCCTGTGCAGTCGCCACATAAAGGTCGAGCATCAGATCCCAGGCGGGGTCGGCGAACTGGACGTCGCCGCCCAGCATCGATTCACGCAGGTCGCGGATGCGGATCGACACCTCGGCCCAATGGGCCAGGCGACTGCGCTCGTCGCTCATCGGCAATGATTCGCCATTGCTGCCGCTGCCTATACGCATTCCGGTCTCGGCGGGCCCCGTTTCGCTGGCGAGATTCCCCTCGGCCGTTGCATCGATCGCCCCGGCTTTCTTCGTTCCGCCGCCTTTGGCGCCGCGCCTGCGCACGCCTTTCAGTCTCGGAACGCCCGCAATCCGCGAGCGTCGGATACGGCTTTCCTTCGTCACCTTGCCCCCATTTCGATGGAGCGCATCGTTTCCCACGGGCGCGGCATCGTCAAGGCCGGAAGAGGTCGAGCAGCAGATCGCCGATCGTCATGGCAGCGTCGGTGCAGGTCAGTATCGCCCACAGGACGCCGGCGGCAATCAGTGCCCGCTGCGCGCGGAGCCAGCGCCCCCGGCGTTCGTCGGCGAGGAGGCTGACCGCGTCCACTTCATACATCAGCGTCGACGATCCACGCGGAATCGGCGGATCGAGCCGATAGCGCCGGCCGTCATCGCGCCAGTTGTTCGCCGCCTCGAGCCGCTCGTGCAGCACTTCGACCTGCGCGACGAGATAGCCGTCGATGACCGGATCGTCGCCGGCGCGCAGCCGTCGCCAGCCCTGATCAGGCGCGCGAGGCATGGCAGACGATCGATCGTGAACGGCGCATGCGATCATCTATACCGACAAGGCGGGAACGCCAATGGCCGATGCGCCGATCGCCGGCCGTCAGCGACTCGCCGGCGGGCATCTGGACGGCCGCACGGGTGAAATTCGCGTCGCAGAGTCCACTCCAGCTGCTCGGCGCCCTGCTGACGCTGGCGGCTATGGTCTGGGTAGCGCTCTATGTCGGCCTGCTGCGCCGTGTCGGCGTCGGCCGGGCGATCCGATCTGGCGTGCGATGACGCGATCCTGAAGGATTGCGGCAGTCTGGTGAAGATGGCCCGCGCGCGCGATGCCTACCGCAGCAACTACGAGACCCATGCCGCGACCGCCCGCGCCCAGCGCGTTGCCTTGAACGCTTCAAGCGCGATTTTCGACAACCGGCGCGATCTTGACGCCTATAATGGCGGCATCGAGCGATTCCAGGCAATCGCACGGCGCCAGACGGCGTTGCAGCAGTCACGGCAGGCCTCGGCGCGACAGCAGGTCGAGGCGATGGGGAAGCTGCTCGACTGAACCGCCGGTCGCGTGATCGCCGGTCAGTCGTCCGGATCCGAAGCACGGCGCAGGTTCAGTTTGCCGAAGATGCGCTGGACGAGTCCGGGCTTCTTGCACCGGCCTTCGCGGCGCAATTTCATCTGGACGCGGATTTTCTCGAGTTCGTCCCCAGTCAGCTTGAAGCGATACTCGTCGTCTTTCGAAAGATTCTTTCGATTCATCTTGGCGCGAAGCACCGCCTCTGCTTCGTCGCCATGATCGCGAACCAGCCACGCCGCCTGATCGCGCGCGCGGCTCTGGATCGCTGGATCGCGATGCTTGTACCCCAACATATCCTGACCTCGTCCGTCGATCCTACGGGCGGTCGTCATATTTCCCTGTGACCAAAATCACATTGCATGGCGGAAGTGCGTTGCGCAATCCGCATCCGTAATCGACATTGACCGATATGGCCGGCCGGTCTTCAACGCGACTCTGCGAGCCAGCCGATCAGGACATAAGCGAACAGGGCGATCGGCCCGAGCGCGAAGAAGGTCAGCAGCACGACGATGAGGCGAACGATCAGCGCATCGGCGCCGGTCGAACGGGCGATACCGGCGCATACGCCCATCAGCCGGGCGTTGGACTTGTCGAGGGCGAAGGTGGAGGACATCGAAGACTCCCTGGATCGGCGGACGTGGCGGAAACCGGCGGGCCGGCTTCCGGACTTACAGCGCGGGTTGCGAGGTCAGCGGGGCGACCGAGGGCAGAACCGCCGCCGAGAGCATGATCGTGCTGATCAGCACCGCGCCGACCGCGGCGATCAGGCTGCGCTGAACATGGGCGAAATTGATGGTCATCTATAGTCTCCCTGCGAGTTCCGATCGATTGCCGACCGGCCTACTCATTCACCTGCAGAGAGCGTAAGCAGAGAGCGTGCCAATTTCGAAAAGCGCCGATTCCGGGCATTTTTTCCAAAACCGGCGAGGTGCCTGCGACAGATTTTCCGAAAAATTGAGAAAATCTCCCAACTTATGGTCTATTCCTTTGCGGGCGCGATCATGTGTCGCCGAGCAGCGGATAGAGTTCCTCTTCCTCGCAGCGGATCCGGGTGCCGATCGCATCGAGCAGCGTGGATAGGGCGGCGACATAGCCGGGCCAGTCATCGGCCAGCGCATCGGCCGTCCAGCGCAGGACATGGGCCTCGAAGGCGCCATGCAGGAACCGCAATTCGTCTTTGAAGCGCCGCGCGATCGCCTGCACCTCCGGGCGCGGATCGGCGAACAAGCGCGCGTAGATATGCACGTCCTCCACCGCGAGATGGCCAGTGATAATTCGCGCCAACCGCCCGCGCAGGCGGGCCAGACCATCGCCATCGCCCAGCACAGGCGCGTCAATGATGGCGCGGAGCTCACCGGAAATCACCAATAGCTCAACGTGATCGCGGCGAAGCTTGTTCAACATCAATTCTTGACCCGTTCATGGGCCCCACCATCAGGCTATCGTGCCAATCCGGTTAACGTCTCCTGAAGCGATGGACCGCCGTGGCCGGGATCAGTCCGAACGCCTCCGCAACCAGCTCGAAGCTGCAGCGACGTGCGGCATGATCGAGCCGGATTTTGACCAGCATCGCCCGGACGTATCGCCAAGATGAACCGCACACTGCCGCAATGCCGCTCAACGCGCCGGCAGATCCGTTGGCTTGACCAGCCCGGCTGCGATCAGCGCGTCCAGCGTCGCGCGGCGCAGGCCGGGCGACGGGACATGGCTGCCGATCACCGCATCGAGTTGATCGGGGCGGCCACGTGTCGCCGCGATCACCCGCTGCCAGGCTGCCGCGGCGGCGGCCCGCTTGCCGTTCGCGGCCAGCGCCAGCGCCATCGTCACGTCGTAATAGGGCCGTGTCGCATCCATCGGCGGGACGATCGCATTCGCCAGCGTCAGGGCTTCCGCGCGTTCGCCCCGCGCGATCAGGAGGATGATCAGCGGCGTTCGGGCATAGGCCGGCCCGTTGGGATCGAGCGCGATCGCTTCGCGCAGATAATGTTCGGCGTCGGGATCGTGGCACTGGAACATGAACGCGCCCAGCGTCGCCATCTTGTCGGCGCTGTACGGGTTCATCTCCATCGATCGCATGGCACTGGCCTTGCCGAGATCGCAGCGCCCCTCGAAATAGAAGGCGCTCGCCAGTGCTAGGTGGCCGGCGCCGCTGAACGGATCGGCGCGGATCGCAGCAAGTGCCAGGGTCGCACCCTGCCGGCGCAGCGCCGCGGCATTGGCGGGATCGAGACCGCTGGCATCATAGGCCATGAACGATTGCGCGCTCAGGATGTTGGAGCGCGTCGGATCGAGCTGGCTGGTCCGTTCGAGGCAGGCGTTCACCGTCGCGCGGATCGCCTGAACGTGCGTGCGGCGATAATCCTGGAACAGCAGCAGGCAGGGGAAACCCGGCGCGGCCGGATCGGTGAAGCGCGCGCGCTGGTCGGTCGCGATGATGCCGAACGGCTGGATCAGCCGCGTGATCATCGGCCGCATCGCCGGCTCGAGCTGGGCGTCGTCCGACGGCAGCGGCACCGTTTCCGACCAGATCTGCCGCCCCGATGCGATATGATGGATCTGGACGAACAAAGTCGCGGCGCCATCGCTGCTCGTGACCCGGCTGATCAGGCGATAATCGGCATGGGCGACATCGCCATCCCTGGCATCGCCCCTTTTCGCATCGGCGCCTTTCGCGTCGCTCTGGACCAGTTGCACGAAGGATCGATACAGGGCGCCGCCGAACACCATGTCGACACGCCCGCCGAGCCTCGTCGCCTCGGCGCTGCCGTCGGTGCTGACGCGCTGAACCTCAAGCACGGGGCTGGGGACGAGTCCGCCGGGCGCGACCGATTTCAGCGGATCGACGAGAATCCAGATCATCGCCGCCGCGAGCAACGCCGTGAGTGCGAGCACCGCAGCGATCCACGGCCAGACGCGGCGGACGGGTTGCCATTCGCGTTCCTGCAGTGTGATCGGCGCTGCCGCCGCCGCCGGTTCGCCCGGACTGAAGAAGCGCACCTTATAGGAGCCGTTGGGAACCGAAAGGCCGACGCCGGCCTTGAGCGGATGGCGGGCATAATGGGCGTCGATCATCCGCCGCAGCCGCCCCACCTGCACGCGCGGATAGCTGTCGGCCTGGGTGTCGAAGTCCGGATCGCGGCCGAGTCCGTCGACCGCGACCGAATAGGCCTTCACCTGGTCGCCGCGACCGGCGAGCGTCTCCTGGACCAGATAGTCGAGCAGGCGGCGCATGACCGGCGCGCGGACGAATTCGGGCGTGGCGGAGACGGCCGCCAGCGCCGCCTCCACCTCGGCGCGCCGCCCCCCCTCGCTGGTCACTTCCTCGTAAACGCCCATGGCATCCTGTCGACCAGCGACGTCAGGCGGATGCTTGTCGGCGCCTCCGGCCGAACTCATGCCCCACTTGCCATCGAATCCCGTAACACGTCCCGAACGGCACCGCGTCGGCGGTCGCGCATCCGCTGTCTCGGCCCGCCGATTCGCCGCGAGCCTGAGGGCGCCGAGCGATGTGATCAGGTCGATATCTTGGCCGAAAGGGTAACACAACCGCGCACGACGGGCGAATGTCGCGCGGGGTTACAGGAGACGAAGCGGCCGAAATCCGGCCCATGTTACCGTGACAAGCGGTCTGACACTGTCTTTGGGTGTCCGGTCGTGCCCATAAGCATCCCAGGTTGGAACACCGCCGGTCTCCCCACAGCCCGGCGGCAACTGAGCACCCGGGCAATTATCCGCCCGCCCCACGATGTATCTGGTCGCATCGTTCGGCAGACGGGATTGTTGCCTGCGTGTCGTAGCCTCCCTGGGCAGGCAGTGGTTTATCCCCACGAGCCGCTGCACATGGTCCGCTGGCTACCAATTTCCCTGGGTCGGGGGCGGCATAATCCCCACAGCATGTCGCCACCGACCCAGGTGATTTTTCCCCCGGCCCGCTTCCCCTGCGCCGCCTTCCAGCTCAAAATCAGCGCTCGCCACCGGTTTTTCGGCTCGCGACATGCGGTGCGACAGCCCTGCATTCGGCCTGGATGACCGGAAATTCCAGATCGCCATTGGCTGCCAGCATCTGCACCTGCGCCGCCGCGCATGCTTCGCGTGACACATAGGTCGTCGGCACCGTCCGCGCCGGAATGCAGACGCTGCCGCCATCGGCGCAGCCCATGATCGTCATGACGAAAGCCAGCGGTCCCATGATGTGCGTCCCAGATCCCGCCCCCCCAAATCCCGACTCCAGGCGAAACCAGTGGCAATCGGTGAGGTTCCGCCATTGGCCAGCGCCATGCTTGGCCCTACATGGATGCCGATGCCGCCGCTCACCCACGAAGACACGAGTCCCACGCCGCCGCTGTTCGCTTCGCTGCGGCGGTTCATGCCCTATCTCTGGCCGAAGCATGATCCGGGTCTTCGCGCCCGAGTCGTGATCGCGTTGCTGCTGGTGCTGGTCGCCAAGGCGACGACCTTGGCGATGCCCTTCGCCTACAAGGCGGCGATCGACCGGATGGGGCCGGGGTTGGAGCCGGCCGTCGGCCTCGCGATCGCGCTGGTCGTCGGCTATGCCGGCGCGCGCTTCGGCGGGCTGCTGTTCGACAATCTGCGCAACGCGATCTTCGAGCGGGTCGGCCAGATCGCGACGATGCGCCTGTCCGAACGCGTCTTCCGCCATCTTCACGCGCTGTCGCTGCGCTTCCACCTCGAACGCCGCACCGGTGCCGTCACCCGCGTCGTCGAGCGCGGCACCAAGAGCATCGATACGATGCTCTATTTCCTGCTGTTCAACATCGCCCCGACAATCATCGAGCTGACCGCGGTCGCCATCATCTTCGAGGTCAAGTTCGGCTTCGGGCTGGTCGCCGCCACCTTGACGATGGTCGTGATCTATATCTGGTTCACCCGCGTCGTCACCGACTGGCGCGCGCAGCTGCGCATCCAGATGAACGACCTCGACACCGGCGCGGTCGCCCGCGCGGTCGACAGCCTGCTGAACTTCGAGACGGTCAAATATTTCAACGCCGAGGATCGCGAAGCCAATCGCTATGCCGGCGCGGTCCGCAAATATGCCGACGCCGCCGTGCGCAATGAAACCTCGCTCGCCTGGCTCAACATCGGCCAGTCGCTGATCACCAACCTGATGATGGCGGGCGCGATGGGCTATACGGTGTGGGGCTGGTCGAAGGCCATGTTCACCACCGGTGACGTCGTGCTGGTCAACACCTTGCTCGCGCAGCTGTTCCGCCCGCTCGACCTGCTCGGCATGGTCTATCGCCAGATCCGCCAGGGCCTGATCGACATGAACGCGATGTTCGGCATGATCGATACGCCGGCCGAAGTGGTCGACATCCCCGGCGCGCCCGATCTCGTCGTGCGGAGGGGTGTGGTGCGCTTCGAGAATGTCAGTTTCGGCTATGATCGCGGGCGCGAGATCCTCAAGGGCATCGATCTCGAAGTGCCGGCGGGCTCGACACTGGCCGTGGTCGGTCCCTCGGGCGCCGGCAAGTCGACGCTCGCGCGACTGCTGTTCCGCTTCTACGACCTCACCGGCGGCCGCATCCTGATCGACGGACAGGATATCGCCCGGGTGAAGCAGGATTCGCTGCGCGCCGCGCTGGGCATCGTCCCGCAGGATACGGTGCTGTTCAACGACACGATCGGGTACAACATCGCCTACGGCAAGGAAGGTGCGACCGACGAGGATGTGCGCGAGGCCGCGCGCGGCGCCGCGATCGACGGCTTCGTCGAGCTCCTGCCCGAACGCTACGAGGCGCGCGTCGGCGAGCGCGGGCTGAAGCTGTCGGGCGGCGAGAAGCAGCGCGTCGCGATCGCCCGCACCTTGCTCAAGGATCCGCCGATCCTGATCCTCGACGAGGCGACCAGCGCGCTCGACAGCCGCACCGAGGCGGCGATTCAGGCGACGCTCGAGGCGATCGAGCGCGGCCGCACGACGATCGTCATCGCCCACCGCCTGTCGACGATCGTCGATGCCGACCGGATCGTCGTGCTCGATCGCGGCCGGATCGTCGAGCAGGGCAGCCACGCCGAACTGATGCGCGCCGACGGCCTCTATGCCGAGATGTGGAACCGTCAGGCATCGCAGGCCGAAGAGGCGCTCGCGGTGGCGTAAGGATGTGCGTGAATTGGTGTCTTTTTACAGCATCGTAACCACCGGCGGGTCATAGCCACGGACGTTTGGCGAGGTTGGCGCATTCTGCGCCCGCGCCGTCCGGAAAGTTGCTGATGATCGACGTCGCCCTGTGCATCGCTACCGAACATGATCCCTGGCTGGTCGTGCTGGCCGTGTTCATCTGCTGCGCAGGCGCCTTCACGATCGTCCAGATGTTCGGACGTGCCTGCGGCACACCCGGACTCCAGCGCCTCGGCTGGACGTTCCTGACGTCGGTCGCGGGCGGCGCGACGATCTGGTCTACGCACTTCGTCGCGATGCTGGCGTTCGAGGCCGGGGCGCCGGTCCAGCTCGATCCGGTGCTGACGATCGCCTCGCTGATCGTCGCGGTCACCGGCTCGTTCATCGGTTTCACGGTCGCTGCGTCGCGTCCCGGCACCGCCGTGGCGGCGATCGGCGGGGCAATCTTCGGCGGCGCCATTTCGGCCATGCATTTCATGGGAATGGCTGCCTATCGCGTTGAGGGCATCGTCACGTGGGACAAGACCTATGTCGTCGTCTCGGTGCTGTGCGCGACGATCTTCGGCGGCGCAGCGCTCGCGACGCTCAGGTCCGCCGGGATTCCGCGCTATCGTGTCGCGCTTGGCACCGCGCTGATCGTGACTGCGATCGCTACGCTGCATTTCATCGCGATGACGGCCATGCACATCGTGCCGCTTGCGCTCAGTGAATCATCGCTCCGGCCCGAAGAGGCCCGCGCGCTCGCGCTGGCGACGTCGCTGGTCGGGCTGGTCGTCATCGCGGCCGGCGTCTTCGCGGCGCTGATCGATCATCAGACCCGGTCGGATGCCATGCGCGAACTGCAACACATGGCGATGAACGATGCCCTGACCGGGCTGCCGAATCGGGTCGCCTTTCAGGCCGAACTCGCGCGCCAGATCGGCGTCGCCCGCGCCACCGGCGCGCGGATCGGCCTGTGTGCGATCGATCTCGACCGTTTCAAGGAGATCAACGACATCCACGGGCACAAGGCGGGCGACGAAGTGCTGGTCGCGCTCGCGCAACGGATGCGCGACGCGATCGGCCCGGAGGACATGGTGGCGCGGCTTGGCGGCGACGAGTTCGTCGCGATCACGCGCCTGGACGATCGCGCCTATCTCGCCGCGTTCGCCGATCGCCTCGACGCGACGCTGAAGGCGCCGCTGGCGCTGTCGCAGTTCGAGGCGCGGCTGGGCGCGAGCATCGGTGTCGCAGTCTATCCGGACGATGCTGCCGACGGCGAGGCCCTGGTCAACAATGCCGATCTCGTCATGTATCGCGCCAAATCCGAAGGCGCGCCGGCCCCCCGCTTCTACGATTCGCAGCTCGACAAGGTCATCCGCGACCGGCGCGAACTCGCGAACGATCTGCGCCACGCCATCGACGAGAATCAGCTCGACGTCCATTATCAGGTCCAGGCGTCGGTCACGACGCGGACGATCACGGGTTATGAGGCGCTGTTGCGCTGGACGCATCCGCATCGCGGCGCGGTCCCGCCCGCCGTCTTCATCCCCATCGCCGAGGAGAACGGGCTGATCCTCGCTTTGGGCGAATGGGTACTCCGTCGCGCCTGCAGCGACGCGATGCAATGGGACCATGAGTCGCGGCTGGCGGTCAACGTATCGCCGCTGCAGCTCGCCCATGCCGATCTGCCCCGGCTGTTCCACCAGATCCTCCTCGAAACCGGGCTGCCGCCGCGGCGGCTCGAGATCGAGCTGACCGAAAGCGCGATCATGGCCGATCGCGATCGTGCGCTTCATGTGCTCCGCCAGATCAAGGCGCTGGGGGTCGGCGTCGCGCTCGACGATTTCGGCACGGGCTATTCTTCGCTGGAGACGCTGCGCGCCTTTCCGTTCGACAAGATCAAGCTCGATCGCTTCTTCACGTCCGAGCTCCAGGAGAGTCCGCAGGCGACCGCGATCATCCGCGCTGTGCTGGCGCTGGGCAAGAGCCTTGCGATCCCGGTCCTCGCCGAGGGGATCGAGACCGACGCGCAGCTCGACGTGCTGGTCCGCGAAGGCTGCGACGAGGTTCAGGGCTTCCTGCTCGGCCGGCCGTGCCCGATGCCCGTCACCGGCCGCGAACTCGACGAAGCGCGCTCTGCCCTGTCGCCGGCGCCCGGCGAGGGGCGTGTCGGCAAGGCCGCCTGATTCTGATGGGCACGTGACTGTGGCGGAACGGGCGCCGCCGCTTATAAGGCGCGGATGATCGACCCGCCGATGATCGACCCGACTGCGCTGCTGCGCGACACTTTCGGCTTTCCCGAATTCCGCGGCGTCCAGCGCCAGGTGATCGACCGCGTGCTCGGTGGCGAGCGCACGCTGGCGGTGATGCCGACGGGCGCGGGCAAGTCGCTGACCTATCAATTGCCGGCGGTGGCGATGCCCGGCACCTGCGTCGTCGTCTCGCCGCTGATCGCTTTGATGCATGATCAGCTCCGCGCGGCACAGGCGGTGGGCATCCGGGCGGCGACGCTGACCTCGGCCGATTCGGATCGCGACGAGACGATCCAGCGCTTCCGCAACGGCGACCTCGATCTGCTCTACATCGCGCCGGAGCGGGCGTCGGGCGAAAGCTTCCGTACCCTGCTCGGCCGTGCACCGCTGTCGCTGTTCGCGATCGACGAGGCGCATTGCGTCTCCGAATGGGGGCATGATTTCCGGCCCGACTATCGCCTGCTGCGGCCTTTGCTCGATGCCTTCCCGGATGTCCCGCGGCTGGCGCTGACCGCCACCGCCGATGCGCACACCCGCGCCGACATCCTCGAACAGCTCGGCATCCCGGCCGACGGCATGATCATCGCCGGTTTCGACCGGCCCAACATCCGCTACACGATCTCGCCGCGCGACAATATGAACCGGCAGGTGGCCGACTTCATCGCGGAACAGGCGGGACCGGGCATCATCTATGCGCAGACCCGCGCCGCGGTCGAGAAGATGGCCGAGACGCTGTCGGGCAAGGGGCGGCCTGTGCTGCCCTATCATGCGGGACTCGATCCGGCCGTCCGCCGCCGCAACCAGGCAGCGTTTGTGTCGTCCGAGGATATGGTGATCGTCGCCACCGTCGCGTTCGGCATGGGCATCGACAAGCCCGACGTCCGCTTCGTCGTCCATGCCGGCCTGCCAAAATCGATCGAATCCTATTATCAGGAGACTGGCCGCGCCGGGCGCGACGGCGATCCGGCGGTCGCGCAGCTCTATTGGGGCGCCGAGGATTTCGCCCGCGCCCGCCAGCGCATGAGCGAGGTCGAGCCGCATCGCCAGCCCGGCGAGCGCGTGCGGCTGACCGCACTCGGCGCGCTGGTCGAGACCGCGACCTGCCGTCGCGCGATCCTGCTGCGCCATTTCGGCGAATCACCGCCGCCCGCCTGCGGCAATTGCGACAATTGCCTGGCGCCGCCCAAGGCGCTCGACGTCACCGAGATGGCGCGCAAATTCCTGTCGGCGGTGTATCGCACCGGCCAGAGTTTCGGCGTCGGCCATCTCGAGGCGGTGCTGACCGGCCAGGCCAATGACAAGGTCCGCCAGCGCGGCCACGACAAGCTCTCGGTGTTCGGCATCGTCGAAGGCGAGGACGCGGCCTTGATCAAGCCGGTGTCACGCGCGCTGCTGCTGCGCGATGCGCTGCGCACCAGCGAACATGGCGGACTCGAATTCGGGCCGGATGCACGCGCGATCATGAAGGGCGAGATTCCGGTCGCGCTGGTGCTGCCGCCCAAGCGCGAGCGTCGCGCGCGCGGCCAGCGCGGCGAGGCGCGCGCCGACAACCCGATCGGCGATCCTTTGTTCGAGGCGCTGCGCGCGACCCGCCGCGACCTCGCAGTGGAAGCTGGCGTGCCGCCTTATGTGATCTTCCATGATTCGACGTTGCGCGAGATGGCGACGCGCAAGCCGCGCTCGCTCGCCGAGCTCGGCGGCATCAGCGGCATCGGCGCACGCAAGCTCGAAGCCTATGGCGAGGCGTTCCTGAATGTGATCCGGGTGATGGCCTAAAGCTTCAGGCGCCCGCCAGCGGGTGCGCGTAACCCGGACCGCCGAGCGGACGTGGGAAGCCCAGGCAACCGACGGCGATGAGGTCGACCTCGGCCACCGATCGCGCGACGCCGCTCGCGACCAGCCGGTCGCCTTCTTCGGCCAGCCTGGCGGTCGCGTCGGGCGATGATGGCCGGCCGCCGGCCGCGGCAGCCAGGCTGGCGCCGATCTGCCGGCCGCGGCTGATGACGGTCGCGCGGCCCACGCCGCGCACGAGTCCGACCAGCGCGGCGGCGAACGCCTCGGGCGCATCCCCCGGCACCGACACCTCGACCACGCCCGATCGCCGCGCGGGAAAGACGATCACCGGCGCGCCGGCGGGAACCGGCTCGCCGGGCCGCGCCGCATAGACGCCGATGTCCGCTTCGGGATCGATCGCGATTCCCGCGCGCGCGGTGAGCTGCGCCAGCCGATCGCCCGCGGAGCCGTCGATCGCCAGCGCGGTCAGTGCCGCAGGTGCCGCGTCGGTCCTGCCGGCGCCGCGTTCGGCGAAGAACAGATAGCGCATCGCCTTGGCCTCGGGCGAATATTTGCATTCGGTGACGAGCCTGCGCTCCACCTCGACCCCGTCGTCGAAGCGCAGTTCGCAGGCGGCACGGACGGCCGCGATCGCTTTCAGGGGCGCCGACTCGCCCGGCTTTTCGTCGGCGACACGCGCGGCTGCCGCCGCGAAATCGGCCTCGGGATCGGCAGGACATTGCACCGGAAGATCGCGGGTGCGGCGGATCGGTGCCTCCCGAAGCGTCCCGGCCCAGGCGATCGCTGCGGCGCGGAAATCGCGGGCGTCGGTGATGGCATCGATCAGACCGAGCGCCTCGGCGGCTGCAGGATCGAGGATATCGCACAGCGCTGCGACGCCGAGCGCTTTGGCGAGCGGAATCAGGCGCGGCAGCCTTTGCGTGCCGCAGGCGCCGGGAATGATGCCGACATCGACTTCGGGCAGGCCGAACTTCGCGCGCGGGCCGGCGAGCCGGTAATGGCAGGTCAGCGCCAGTTCGAGTCCGCCGCCCAGTGCGGCGCCATGGATCGCGGCGGCGATCGGTTTGCCGACCGCATCCATCGCATCGAGCGCGGCATGGAAGAAGAAGGGTTCGGTGCGCTGCGCGGTCCGCTTGAGGTCGACGTCCGCACAGAAGGTGCTGCCGGCACCGACGAACAGGATCACCGCCACCGCCGGATCGGCATCGAGCTTCGCCATCAGCGCGGCGATATCGTCGCGCAGCTCGCCGAACAGCGCGTTGACCGGCGGATTGTCGAGCTCGATGACGGCGATATCGCCCGCCATCGTCAGAGACAGCGAGTCCATGTCGATCGCGGTGCCACTCATGCCGCCAGCTTCCGCAGATCGGCCTTGGGATCGGCGAGCAAGGCCGGATCGATCGCCTTGCGCTTCTCGATCAGCACCTGCGCGAAGCGCATGTCCTTGGCCTGGTTGACGCCGATCGCGCCGATCACGACGCCGTCGGCGTCGCAAAAGATCTGCATGAATTTCTTGCTGCCGAACGCGCCGCGCAGGATGGCGCCGGTTTCGCCGATGCGGCCGACGGTCTGCAGCTTCACGTCGAACTGGTTGGACCACATGCTGGAGGCGGCGGCATAAGCCTCGACCTGGCCGATCATGTTCTTCGCCGCGATCACCGCATGATTCTGCGCATGTTTCCAATTCTCGCAGCGAACCATGCCGCGGCCATAGGGACAGGGGTAGCGCGCCGCGTCGCCGACCGCATAGATGTCGGGATCGCTGGTGCGGGCATGCGCATCGACGATGATGCCATTGTCGCAGTCGAGCCCGGCGGCACGGGCGAGATCGTCATTGGGGATGACGCCGATCCCGATCACCACCGCGTCGGCGGCGATGTCGCCATGGACGCTGGTGCCGACGCCGGTCGCGGTCAAGGTGACGCTGCCGGCCGACAGATGCAGCCGCGTGCCGTTGGCGCGGTGAAGGTCGGCCATATAATCCGACAGCGCTGGCGGCACGACGCGGCTGAGCACGCGATCGGCCATCTCGACGACGTCGACCGCGCAGCCGCGCTTGATCGCACTGGCCGCGACCTCGAGTCCGATCACGCCGGCACCGATCACGGCGACGCGTTTGCCCGGCGCCAGCTCAGCGCGCAGTCCGCGCGCGTCGGCCAGCGTGCGGACGACGAAGGTCGGCACGCCACTGCTGTCGGCCCCCGGCAGCGATCGCGCGCGCGTGCCGGTCGCCAGCAGCAATTTCTCATAGTCGAGCGTTTCGCCGCTCGCGAGCGTCAGACGGCGCGCATCGCGGTCGATCGCGACCACTGCGTCGCCCAGCTTGAGCTCGATACCCTGTTCTTCATACCAGCTCTCGGCGCGCAGGAAGAGGCGATCCTCCGGCACGTCGTCGAACAACGCCTCCTTGGACAGCGGCGGACGATCATAGGGAGGTTCGGCTTCGTCGCCGATCAGCAGGATGCGGCCGCCATAGCCTTCGGCCCGCAAGGCCGCCGCTGCGCTGTCGCCGGCAAGGCCGGCCCCGACGATGCAGATCATCTCTCTCTCCAATCAGGTCGCATGCGCATAATATGCCTTGCCAACTATCGACTAGCAGCGCGGCGCGCGCGTCGCAAGCTATCGGAACGCGCGGAATGCGGCGCGCACCTCGCGCACGAAGATCCCGGGCTGTTCGAACGCCGCGAAATGGCCGCCGCGTTCGGCCTCGGTCCACGAGACGATGTTCGCATAGGCGCGCTCGGCCCAGCGCCGCGGTGGGCGGCTGAGTTCGGCGGGAAAGATCGTGCAGGCGACCGGTATGTCGATCGGCACCGGACGCAGCCCCGAATAGAGGCTTTCCCAATAGAGCCTGGCGGCCGAGGCGCCGGTGTTGGTCAGCCAGTAGAGCATGATGTTGTCGAGCATCTCGTCGCGAGTCAGCACCGATTCGGGATCGCCGCCGCAATCGGTCCAGCCATGGAATTTCTCGTAGATCCACGCCGCCTGGCCGACCGGCGAATCGGCCAGCGCATAGCCGATCGTCTGCGGCTTTGTGGCCTGCAGCTTCGCATAGCCCGATCCCCAGCGCTGCTGGGCCTTCATCAGCTTGAGCGCGGCCTTCTCGGCGTCGTCGAGCATGGCGCCCGGCTCGGGTGCCGCCATCACCATGTTGAGATGGATCGCCGCCAGTCCCTCCGGCGCGAGCCGGCCAAGCGCCGAGGAGACTGCCGAGCCCCAGTCACCGCCCTGCGCGACGTAGCGGTCATAGCCCAGCCGTCCCATCAGCACGTCCCAGGCGGCGGCCACGCGTTCGACCGACCAACCGGTCGCGGCCGGTTTGTCGGAGAAGCCGTAGCCCGGCAGCGAGGGAATGACGACGTCGAACGCATCCGCGGCGTCGCTGCCATGGGCCACCGGATCGGTCAGCGGTCCGATCACCTTGTGGAACTCGATCACCGATCCCGGCCAGCCATGCGTCAGGATCATCGGCAGTGCGTTCCGATGCCGCGAGCGGACATGAATGAAGTGGATGCCGAGACCGTCGATCTCGCTGCGATACTGGCCGAAGCCGTTCAACATCGCCTCGCAGCGCCGCCAGTCATAGGTCGAAGCCCAATGTTCGACCAGCGCGCGCACCTTGGCGAGCGGCGCGCCCTGCGACCAGTCGTCGACGAGTTCCCGCTCCGGCCAGCGTGCGGCGGCGAGGCGCGTGTGGAGCTGATCGAGTTCGGCCTGGGGAATGTCGAGGATGAACGGCGTGATCGCGGTGGTCATCTCAATGTCGCTTTCTCCGGCTCTGTCCCGGAATGCATGACGGCGATCTTCAAGCGCCACTCGGCGTCGATTGCTCGCCGGAAGCAACCGATACGCTAGTGTACAGAATTGTGATACGGACTGAAGGGGTAATGTCCGTTGCGAAGCGCCTCAGTCAGGCAAACAGATCGACCAGCCAGTCGTGGAAGATCTGCACCGGGCGCGTCGCCAGCGCCCGCGGGCGGCAGGCGAACCAGTAGCTGTAGGGACTCTCGACCGAGAAATCGAACAGCCGCACCAGCCGGTCGTCGTGCGCGTCGTTATAATGGCTCTCGTGCATGAACGCGACGCCGAGGCCCTGCGCGGCGGCTTCCAGCATCAACTGGCCCGAATCATAATAGTCGATCGCGGCGGGCTCGAGCCGGCGCAGGCCGATCGCCGAGCGCCAGCTGTCGAACGTATCGGGCATGTCGCGGTGGAGCAGCACCGTATGCTCCTCGATCTGTTCGGGGCGAACGATCGCCTTGGGACCATTTGCGAGGCGGTTGGCGGCGATCGCATAAACCATGTTGCGGTCGAGTCGCTTGGCATAGAGCGCCGGATCGACCTCGCGCGACAAAGTGATCGCCGCGTCGAGCCCGTCGCCGAGTCGCGACACGCTATGCGCGGCGGTATCCACGTCGATGTGGAGATTCGGATAGCGGGTGCGCAGCTCGGCCAGATGCGGGAACAGCCGCTGCGACGCGAACAGCGGCAGCACGCCAAGACGCAGGCGCAATATATCCGGGCCGCTCGTCATCGCCTCGATTGCGTCGGACAGGGCATCGATCGACGGCGCAATCTGCTGGAGCAGCCTTTCGCCCTCCGCATTGAGCTTGATCGACTGATGGCGACGCTCGAACAACGCCCGCCCCAGGAAGCGTTCGAGCGTCTGGACGCGGCGCGTCAACGCCGGCGACGAGAGCGCGAGTTCCTCCGCGGCGGCCTTGACCGAACCCTGCCGGGCGACCTGTACGAAGGCCTCGATCGCAGTGAGTGGCGGCAGACGGCGCATGATCGGCCCTTTATTTGGTGCGGCGCACCCAACGCGGCGACACCCTAACTTCCCACCTTAAGCAGGGAAACATGAGAATGTTGCGATTGCAACCCTTGCAACCCGGCAATTTTCGTTCGCACTTGCGAAGGAGCCTGCTGCGCCGCACATCGCGCGCGCCTTTCAGGCATCCTCTCCCAAGACTTTGATGGGTCGGCGCTTCGGCACCGGCCCGCTTTTTTTCGGCTTCGGCCGATCCGTCAGCGGGTTCCGCTCACGTCGAACGTCAGCGATTGTAAACGGCCAAGTGCAAATCATGCATCCAAGCATTATCACTTCGCAATTGCGAGATCATATGTTGCGCTGCACATATCATGAGCCTTTCAGGCATCCTCTCCTAAAACTTTCAAGGCCGGTCCCCCGCTCCGAACGGATGCCAGGGACCGGCCCTTTTTTTGCGCCGTGCGCCTCACTCGTCCGGCAGGGGTCGCATCGGCGCATCGCCGACCCTATGTTTCCGCTCAGGCCGAAGGAGCGGAACGATCATGGCGGATGCGGAGAAGAACGGCGGGCACAAGCTGCAGATCGCGAATGCGCGACCCGAGGATAGCGGTCGCGGTCTCGCGCGCATTCCGCGCTCGATGATGGCGGCGCTGGGCGTGACCGAGGGCGATGTCGTCGAGATCATCGGCAAGCGGGCGACGCCGGCGCGAATCGTGATGCCCTATCCGGAGGATGAGGGGCTCGAGATCATTCGTGTCGACGGCCTGATGCGGATCAACGCCGGTGCCGGCTCGGGCGAGTTCGTGACGATCCGCAAGGCCGAATCGAAGCCAGCCCAGCGTGTGGTGTTCGCGCCCGCGCAACAGAATTTGCGGCTGCAGGGATCGGCCAACGCGCTCAAGCGCAGCTTCGTCGGCCGGCCGCTCGCCGCCGGCGACGTGGTCGCGACCGCCGGCCAGCAGCAGGTCGATCGCGGCGACATGCCGCCGCAATTGCGCCAGATGCTGGCGGCGCCGGCCTATGCGCTGCAGGAAATCCGGCTCAACGTGGTCTCGGTGACGCCCAAGGGCATCGTCCATATCGACGCCGATACCGAGGTGGAGTTGCGGCCCGAATATGAGGAACCCAAGGATGCACGCCGCGCCGACGTGACCTATGACGATGTCGGCGGCATGGGCGACACGATCGACCAGCTGCGCGAAATGGTCGAGCTGCCGCTGCGCTATCCGGAATTGTTCCAGCGCCTCGGCGTCGATCCGCCTAAGGGCGTGTTGCTGCATGGCCCGCCCGGCACCGGCAAGACGCGGCTGGCGCGCGCGGTCGCCAATGAGAGCGACGCCGAATTCTTCCTGATCAACGGTCCCGAGATCATGGGCTCGGCTTATGGCGAATCGGAGAAGCGGCTGCGCGACGTGTTCGAGCAGGCGACCAAGGCGGCGCCGTCGATCGTCTTCATCGACGAGATCGATTCGATCGCGCCCAAGCGCGGGCAGGTCACCGGCGAGGCCGAGAAAAGGCTCGTCGCCCAGTTGTTGACCCTGATGGACGGGCTGGAAGCCCGCGCCAATCTGGTCGTGATCGCCGCCACCAACCGCCCCGAGGCGATCGACGAGGCCTTGCGCCGGCCGGGCCGCTTCGATCGCGAGATCGTGGTCGGCGTGCCCGACGAGCGCGGGCGGCGCGAGATCCTGGGCATCCACACCCGTGGCATGCCGTTGGGCGATCGCGTCGATCTCGCCGAACTGGCGCGCCAGACCTATGGCTTCGTCGGCGCCGATCTCGCGGCGCTGACCCGCGAGGCGGCGATCGAGGCGGTCCGGCGGATCATGCCGCGGCTCAACCTCGAGGATCGCAGCGTGCCGGCCGACGTGCTCGATTCGCTGGCGGTGACGCGCGAGGACTTCCAGGCGGCGATCAAGCGCGTCCAGCCCTCGGCGATGCGCGAGGTGATGGTGCAGATGCCGAACGTCGGCTGGGACGATATCGGCGGACTCGACGCGGCGCGCGAACGGCTGCGCGAGGGCGTCGAACTGCCGCTGAAAAATCCGGAAGCGTTCCGTCGCATGGGCATCCGGCCGGCCAAGGGTTTCCTGCTCTATGGTCCGCCCGGCACCGGCAAGACCTTGCTGGCCAAGGCGGTGGCACGCGAGGCGGAGGCGAATTTCATCGCCACCAAATCGAGCGACCTGCTGTCGAAATGGTATGGCGAGAGCGAGCAGCAGATCGCCCGCCTGTTCGCCCGCGCCCGGCAGGTCAGTCCGTGCGTGATCTTCATCGATGAACTCGATTCGCTGGTGCCGGCACGCGGCGGCGGCATGGGCGAGCCGCAGGTCACCGAGCGGGTGGTCAACACCATTCTCGCCGAAATGGACGGACTCGAGGAACTCCAGCAGGTGATCGTGATCGGCGCCACCAATCGCCCCAATCTGATCGACCCGGCCTTGTTGCGTCCGGGCCGGTTCGACGAACTGGTCTATGTCAGCGTGCCCGATGGCGAAGGCCGGCGGCGGATCCTCTCGATTCATACCGGCAAGATGCCGCTGGCCGACGACGTCGATCTCGATTCGCTCGCCGATCGCACGCCGCGCTTCACCGGTGCCGACCTCGAGGATCTCGTCCGCCGTGCCGGCCTGTTCGCCCTGCGCGATTCGATCGACATCAAGACGGTGACGATGGCGCATTTCGAAAGTGCGCTCGAGGAGACCCGCGCTTCGGTGACCGAGGAGATGGAGCGCGAATATGAGACGATCCAGGCGAAGCTGAAGCAGGATGCGATGTCGCTGCAGCCGATCGGCTTCGTCGGACCTGGAATGCTGACGCCGCGCGGGACGCAGGGCTGATCGCGTACGGTGTCCTCTCCGGGCAGTGCCCGGAGAGGACACCGGGGCTGGCCAGTCTTCGCCATTTCTGGCAGCCTTCGCGCATGGCGAGGATTGTCATTGTCTACGCACTGGCGCTGGGACTTGCGGTCGGCGCGCTGCAGTGGCTCGAATATCTTTATGCCATGCGCAGTGTCCCGACCGGGATCTACATCGTCCTGCTCGCGACCGGTTTTGCCGCGCTCGGACTCTGGGCCGGCCATAAACTGACGCCGCGTTCGGCGGGCGAAATGTTTCGGCGCAACGACGCCGCGATCCGCTCGCTCGGGCTGACGGGGCGCGAGTGCGAGATTCTTGCGCTGCTCGCATCGGGCCAGTCGAACAAGGAGATGGCGCGCGATCTCGACATCTCGCCGAACACGATCAAGACTCATGTCGCCCGCATCTACGAGAAGCTGGAGGTGCAGAAGCGCATCCAGGCGATCGAGAAAGCCCGGTCGCTCGCGCTGATTCCACCGACAACAGACCGGGCGTGACGCCGATTCTCCCCAGGTCACCCGTTCGGGCGATTTTCACCCCGCATTTTTTCGTGCCCTGTCCGGTTCATCGCAGCAACGGGAGTCGGCGACCATGAAATATGCGCTCATCTATGGCACGCTTTCGGGCCTCGTGATCATCGCCACGATGATGGCGGGCCTGCTGCTGACTGATGGCGAAGGCTTCTTCAGTTCGATCTGGTTCGGCTATCTCGTCATGATCGTCGCGCTGAGCTTCATCTTCGTCGGGGTGAAGCGCTATCGCGACGTCGAACGCGGCGGCATCATCAAATTCCTCCCCGCCTTCGCCCTGGGGCTGGGGATCGCCGTGGTCGCCGCGCTCGCTTATGTGATCGTCTGGGAGAGCTATCTGGCCGCGACCGACTATGTGTTCATGGACGACTATGTCGCGCGGATCCGTGCGGCGCGCGAGGCGGCGGGGGTGCCGGCCGATGCAGTCGCGAAAGAGATGGCCGGATATGAGACGATGCGCGTGCAGTATCGCAATCCGCTGATCCGGATCCCGATGACCTTCCTCGAAATCTTCCCGGTCGGCCTGCTCGTCGCGCTGGTGTCGGCGGCGCTGTTGCGCAACCCGCGACTGCTTCCGGCGTCGCGCTGAATCCGTGCTTCAGACCTTGTCGGCGTACAGCAACCGCCCCGGCCCCAACAGCCCCAGCACCTGCGCAATCAGATGCGGCGCGACGACGAAGCAGCCCTCGCTGCGGCCCAATTTGCCCCAGGTCGCGATGTGGTTCTCGCTGACATAGTCGGCGGAGTGGATCACGATCGCGCGCGGATCGGCATTGTTGTTGGTCGGATCGAGACCGATCAGCCGCATCGAGACGCCATGCTTGCCGTCATAGATCTCACCGGTCTTGTAGGCGCCGTCGGAGGTCGCCATCGATTCGGGCTGGTTCGAGAAACTGCGCAGCCAGCCCGAATGTTCGGGATCGGAACCGCGGCCGTGGGCCACGAGGTAGGAACTGGTCTGGCCGCCGATCAGATCGACGATGTGGAAGCGGAAATCGCGAGAAGCCTTGCTGAAATCGGCGAGCGCGACGCGATCGCGCAGGTCGAACGAGTCCTGATGCCTGTCCAGCGCGGCGCGCGCGCGATCGAGCATGCGCGCATAGGGCTTGGCGGTCAGCACCGGCAGGGGCTTTGGCACGGCTGGGGGCGCCGGCACGGCAGGCGCCGCCGGAGCGGCCGGCTCGGCCACCGCGGCGCGCGCCACCGATGACGGCAACATGCAATATCCGAGCCCGGAAAACGCGAATCTGGCAAAGGTCCGACGATCCATGCATCCGGGCATAACGCAAATCGGCACGCCGGCCAAGGATGCGGCTATTCGGCCGGTCCCGTCTGGTTGCCCGTTTCGCCGCTCGACGTGCCGGCACCGGGCGTTTCCTCGCCATCGGGCAGGCGTGCGGTGAGGCCGGTCGCGTCGGCATCGTCCTGGATCTGCTGCTCGTCGCTGAACGCGGGCGGCGGCGCGGGCGGCGGCAGTTCCGCGGTGTCGTTGGTCGTCGGCACGACCTCGTTGACCACCGGCGCCTCGACCGGCACGTTGACCGGCGCTTCGAGGCTCTCATTGTCGACCTGCACCTCTTCGGGCGCGCGGCTGTCACAGCCGGCGAGCGCCAGCGCCGCCGCCGCGAGCGTCAGCAGGGTTGCGATACGCATGGTCATGGTTCCTTCGCTGCGGTGACGACGGCGGCCGCGCGACGGCTCGACGCCTCGATCTTGGCGGCCAGCACCTTGTCCCAGCCATAGGGGTCGGCGCGGAAGTTCATCGTGCCGTTGGCGCTGGCGAACGCCGTCCAGTAAAGCAGATAGACCGCCACCTGCTGCGGCAATTTGACCCGCTGGGTCTTGCCGGTGTCGATCGCGGTCTGGACCTGGCCGGCGAACGCGGGATCGTCCTTCAACATCAGCTCGGCCAGCGGCACCGGCTTTTCGAGCCGGATGCAGCCATGGCTCGCCAGCCGGTCATAGCTGTCGAACTTCGCACGCGACGGCGTGTCGTGCAGATAGACCGCGAACGGATTGTCGAAGTCGAACTTGAGCTGGCCCAGCGCGCTGCCAGGCCCGGCGGGCTGGACGATGCGCTCGCCGCCCTCGGGCGTGCCGACGATCTTGTAGCCCTGCGCGATCAGCGCCTTCCGTCCCTTGGGCCAGAGTTCGCGCTTCGCGATCGAGGTCGGCACGTTCCAGGGCGGGTTGAGCACGATCGAATGGATGCTCGACGACAGCATCGGCGTGGCGTTGGACGGGCTGCCGGTGACCGCGCGCATCGAGGCGACCGCGGTATCACCCTCGAACACCGTCAGCACCGCGGCGGCGATGTTGACCTGAACGCGATTGACCGGGAGCGCGCGCGGCAGCCAGCGCCACCGCTCCATATTGGCCATGATCGCGGCGATCCGGTCCTCGACCGGCACGTTGAGCGCGGCGAGCGTACGCGCATCGAGCTGGCCGGTCGGCTTCAGGCCATAGCGCCTTTGCGCGCGCTGGAGCAGGTCGACGATCGGCTCGTCGGGCGTGGCGACCTTGTCCTCGATGATCAATCGCGCGCGGATTGCCGCGGCGGTGGATTTGGCGGTCAGGATCGACCAGCCGCCCGCGTCGCGGATCTGCTCATAGTCGGCAAGGCCCTTCCTGAGTCCGTCATAGCCGGCATAGCGCGGGGTCAGGCTGGCGGTCCATTGCGGCAGCCGGTCGGCCGCCACCGCCGCCGCGAAACCGGGCAGCGGATCGAAAGCGGCGGGGCGCAACGCCCAGATGTCGAGGAAATCGGCGGTGTCGACCCGACCGCGATACAAAGCGCGCGCGCGGTCGAGCGCGGCATGGATCAGGTCGTCGCCGCTGACGGTCACCGGGGTCGGGGCGCTGGCGGTCAACCCCTGATCGGCGCCGCCGGCCAGCCAGTCGGTCAGCCAGGCCGATTGCGCGGGTGACAGCGTCGGCAAGGGCATCGACGCGACCGGCGCGGCGGGTGGGAGCACCGCCTCATAGGGCAAGGATGGCATGGTAGGCACCGTCGGCGGTACCTGGGCGAGAGCCGGCGCGGCAAATGCCACCACCGACGGGAGCGAGAACACAAGGGAACGCATGGACATGCGCATCCGCATATCCCCAGCACGGCGGGCGATCAATTTGTGATTTGTACGGCTGGGCGCGTCGGGCAGGTCTCGCAGGCCCTGAGCGCGGTTGCGTCGTGGCCAACGCTCCGATGCGGAGGCGGAAAAGCTGCATCTGCGATTTGACTGTTTAATTGACGTCGCGGCGAAACATGTCTATTAAAATAGACGTGGCTTATACGGTCTTTCTCGCGCCCGAATTCCGTGAGTGGCTGGACGGCCTGACCGATGCAAAGGCGAGACCACTGATCGCCGCCCGCATTTTGCGGGCCGAAGCCGGCAATCTCGGCGATCATGCGTCGGTCGGCAATGGGATCAGCGAAATGCGGATCCATTACGGACCAGGGTATCGCCTGTATTTCACGGTCCGAAAACGGATTCTCGTCATCATGTTGTGCGGAGGCGACAAAGGCAGTCAGCGACGTGACATCAAGCGCGCCAGGGACATCAATGACTGGCTCGGCGACGTCCGCGACAATGACGCCAGCGACAATGAAGGGAATGCATGATCATGACCATCGAACTCGTACCATTCGAACCGGAACGCTATTTCGAAACGCCGGAGTCGCAAGCGATCCTGCTCTCCGACGCACTCGCGACCGGAGAGGCGGCCTATATCGCACGCGCGCTCGGCGTTGTGGCCAAGGCGCACGGGATGACCGACCTTGCCCGCAGGACCGGACTCAATCGCGCTACGCTCTACGCGGCGTTGGGCAGCGGCGGAAACCCGACGCTGGACACCGTCATGAAGATCGTCGGGGCGCTCGGTATCTCACTCGTCGCGGAAGCCAGGCAGAATGAAGCCGCCTGAAAACCCTCACTCCGCCAGCAGCGTCCACCCCGCCGGCAGATAGTCGGTCGACATGTAGAAATAGAAGGCGCACGACCCATCGGGCCGATAGCTGCCGCCCTTGACCACGCCCAGCGCGATCGTGCCGGCGAACACCGGCGCGCCGCTGTCGCCGCCCTTGCAGTCCGGTCCGGCGACGGTGACCCAGGTCGGGACGCACGGCCCCGCGCAGAGATCGCCGGCCGGCGCGAAATCGGTCAGTTCCACCGGTGCGCAGCTGTAACCGGTGCGCTCGCCGCGATGGCAGACGAAGTCGCCGGCCCTGGTGCTCGCGCGGCTGCGCTGGCCGGTGACCGCCCGCACCATCGTGCGCGCGGTGTCGGCATAGAAGAGCGGCCGTAGCGCGCGATCGCTGGCGTGGATCTGGACGTCGCGATAGCCCCAGCCCCAACCGTTGACGAAGTCGAGCGGGATCGTGCCCCGCTGCGGATCGCGGTAGACCATCGAGTCGAGGCAATGCGCCGCGGTGGTGATCCCGTTGCGCCGCCCGTCGGTGACGACGAAGCCGGTGGTGCACAAATAGCGTTTGCCGTCATCGGGCGCGATCCCTTCGATCCGCGACCCGCCCTCGATCTCGGAACCGACGCCGGCATCGACAGTCCCGTCGAGGTTGACGTCGGTGCGATCCTGCACGCGGATCTGCACGGGAACCCCGGTCAGCGCCGACAGTCGCGTCCTCAGCGCGGCGGCACTGCCGGAAGCGGCGATCGTCTTTGGCCCGGTGACGATGACGAGTTCGCCCGTGCGCGGATCGAGCCCCATCGCCGGCGGCGTCGCCAGCATCGCGCGGATCGCCGCCTGATGCCAGGTGATCGCCCAGACCACCCGGTCGCGCGTCGCCTTGGCGCCGGTGCGGAAGACGATCGGCACGATCATCCCGCCGGCGATCATCTGCTCGTCGGGCACCGGCTGCGATCCGGTCAGATACACGACGATCCGAAAGCCGGGCCGGTGCTCGATCGAGATACCGGCCAGACGATCTTGGTAGAGTGTCTGGAGACGGTCGGTGATCGCGACGCTCTCCGCCTGCGCGCGCAACCGCCGCACCGCGTCGTCGAGCGCAACGCCATAGCGGCGCGCATATTCGCCGGCATCCTGCGTGAGTGCTTCTTCCGCGGTCTGGACGTGCGCCATGGCGGGGGAGGCCTGCGCAGACGCAGCGACGGGACAAAGGAGCACAGCCAACGTCAGGAGGATCGTCAGGACGGTCGAGTGGGTGCGCACCACGCGACACTATCACATCGCCGGCCGCCGCACGAGCCGATCTCTTCTGCCCCTTCTACCCTCTACCGCTTGCGGTAGAGGGTAGAAGGGGCACTTCACCCCTCCAGCGCCGCCTCCAGCCGCCGCCTCGACGGCCGCGCGATCTCCTGCGCGATCGGGATCGTTGCGCGCATCCTTTGCGCGAAGCTGCGCAGGCACAGCTCGTTGCGGCCGAGCGGACCGCGCGTGAAGCTCGATGATCCCATCCCCGCCTGCACGCGCTCGATCAGGTCGCGGTCCTCGCTGTTGACGTCGCGGTTCAGCCGCTGGTTCAGATAGCGTGCCAGCCGCATCGCGCGGCGATCGTCGGGCAGCGCATAGGCGCCGTCGCGCAGGATGCAGGTCGTGGCGCTTACGGGCAAGAACTGCATGAAGTCGATCTGGTCGGGATAGACGTCGAACATCAGCGCCGGGAACAGCCGGTAATAGGTCCATAATTTCTGGCGGTCCTCGGGCAGATGGTCGACCCGCGGCAGCAGCCGGCGATAGGCCTGGACGGTCGGCTCGGCGGCGTTGATCGCCTCGACCGTCGCGAAGATCTTGTCGACGCCGCGATCCACCTCGAGCCGGTAGGTGTCGCGCACGAGGCTGTCGAGGCCGGGATGCGCGACGCGGATGTGCAGCGCGTCGACATAATTGTCGCAGGCATTCTTCCAGTTCACCAACCGGGTGCGCGATCGGATCGGCGTCAGCGGCGCCATCGCGTCGAAGCGATAGATCTCCATCTCCTCGGCCACCGGCGCCAATTCCTCGGCGAGGCTCGGGCCGCCGGGCACGAAGCGGATATAGACGAAGCCGGCGAACACGCCGTGCTCGATCGGCACCAGCCCATGGTCCGCCCGGTCGAAATCCTCATAATCCTCGATGAACGGCACGCCGACCAACCGGCCGTCGAGATTGAAGCTCCACGCGTGATAGGGACAGATGATGCGCGCGCCGGTATTGCCATGGTCGCCGTCGAGCAGCCGCGCGGCGCGATGGCGGCAGACATTGTGGAACGCGCGGATCCGGCCGTCCTTGCCGCGCACGACGATGGCCAGTTCGCCCAGCATCGCGAAACTCTGATAATCGCCCGGCGCCGGGATGTCGCTGACGTGACAGACCAGCTGCCAGGCCGGCCGGAAGATTCTCTCGCGCTCCAGCGCCAGGAAATCCGGATCGTCATAGGTCCAGGCCGGCAGGCTCCAGCCCGACTGGTCGGCGGCGGTTATAGCGGCAGATGCGGACATCTCGCTCTCCTTCAGGCTGCCGCGCGGCGCCGGCGCGGGCGTCTCTTGCCGATGTCGCGCAGGATCTCGGCGGCGGCGTTGTGGCCGGGAATGCCGGTCACGCCGCCGCCCGGATGCGTTGACGAACCGCACATATAGAGCCCGTCGATCGGCCCGCGATAATCGGCATGGCCCAGCATCGGCCGCGCGCTGAACAATTGGTCGATCCTCAGCTGGCCGTGGAAGATGTCGCCGCCGACCAGCCCGATCTTGCGTTCGAGGTCGAGCGGCGAGAGGATCATCCGCCCCAGGATCGACGCCCGGAAATTGGGCGCATAGCGCGTGATCGTGTCGATCACCGAGTCGGCCGCCGCCGCGCGGCAATTGTCCCAGCGCCGCTCGTCGGGCAGTTCGGGCGCGAAGTGCTGACAGAACAGACTGGCGACATGCCGGCCGGGCGGCGCGAGACTGTCGTCATAGACGCTCGGCAGATGCATCTCGATCACCGGCTTCCGCGCCCAGCCCAGAAGCCGCGCATCGTCATAGGCCTGGTCGAGATAGGTCAGCGACGGCGCAATCATGATGCTGGCGCTGTGATGACGGCCGGCTTCGCCCGAAGGCGTCGGCAGGCACGTGAAATCGGGCAGTTCCGACAGCGCGACATTCATCCGGAACGTGCCCGACGCGCTCTTCCAGGTGCGGATTCGCGCCACGAACTCGGGCGGCAGCAGATCGTCGGCGATCATCCCGCCATAGAGCAGTTTCGGATGCACGTTGGAGACCACCGCCGCGGCATGCACCTCGCGCCCGTCCTCCAGCCGCGCGCCGCGCACCGCGCCGCGATCGACCAGCACCTGCGCCACCGGGCTGTCGGTGCGGATCGTGACGCCGGCCTCGACGCACGCCGCCCCCATCGCCTGCGTGATCGCGCCCATGCCGCCATGGGCATGGCCCCACGCGCCCTCGACGCCGTTGACCGCGCCGAACACATGATGGAGCAGCACATAGGCAGTGCCCGGCGTATAGGGGCTGGCATAATTGCCGGTCAGCGCGTCGAAGCCGAGAATGCCCTTGACCACGTCGGTCTCGAACCAGCTGTCGAGCATCTCGCCGGCGCTCTTGCCGAACAGGTCGATCAGGTCGCGCTGCGCCTCGATCGAGATCTTGCGCAGATCATTGCCGAGGCCGATCGCGCGGCCCACGTCGCGCAACCCGCCGCCGACATTGGGCGGGGTCTTGTGCAAGGTCGCGCGCAGCACCTCGACGAGCGCGTCGAGGCGCTTGTTGTAGGCCGGCCAGGCCGCGGCATCCCTGGCCGAGAAGCGCGCGATCTCGGCGACGGTCTGCGCCGGATCGCGGCTGGTGAGGAAATGATCGCCGTTTTCCAGCGGCACGAAATAGGCCATCGGCCGGATCCGGATCGACAGGCCGTGCCGCGCCAGCTCCATCTCCGCGATGACCTTCTGGCTCAGCAGGCTGACCGCATAGCTCGCCACCGAATTGCGGAAGCCGGGATGGAATTCCTCGGTGACCGCCGCCCCGCCGACGATCCCGCGCCGCTCGAGCACGCAGACGCTATGGCCGGCGCGGGCGAGATACCAGGCGCAGACGAGCCCGTTATGGCCGCCGCCGACGACCACCACGTCGAATGAGTCGGTCCCCGCCATCGCGCCTGATCCCATTGCTTCGGAGACTATATTTGACAGCTGTACAACAAGGCCGCAACATCCGTCCGCGACGACAATCGGGCGAACGGAATTGGCAAGCGCTTCTGGCCCTTCTACCCCGCATCTCCGGTTTCACACTCGGTCATCCCGGCGAAAGCCGGGACCCATAAACACCACCATTTCCGGAGATTCGGAGACTATGGGTCCCGGCTTTCGCCGGGATGACGGAAAGGGAATGAAGGACAGGGGAAGATCGCACCTTTCACCGATTGAACCCGCACTCCGCTCCGAAGGAATCGATCATGCCGCATGATCCGCCCGCCGCTATCCGTCCGCGCAAGCTGGGCCGCTGGATGGCGACCTCGCTGGTGGTCGGCAACATGATCGGGTCGGGCGCCTTCCTGCTGCCCGCCACCTTGGCGCCGTTCGGCTACAACGCGGTGTTCGGCTGGCTGCTGACGATCGCCGGCGGCGTCTGCATTGCGCTGGTCTTCTGCTGGCTGGTGCGGTCGATGCCGCGCGCGGGCGGACCCTATGCCTATACCAACGCCGCCTTCGGCCCGCTCGTGGCCTTCCTGGTCGCGTGGAGCTACTGGATGTCGCTGTGGATCGGCAATGCCGCGATCGCGGTCGCCTCGATCAGCTATTTGAGCGTGCTCGCGCCGCACCAGGCCGCTCTGCCCGGCGTGGCGCCGGTCGCCACCTGCGTGCTGGTCTGGATTTTGACCTGGATCAACATCGTCGGCGTGCGCGCGGCCGGCGGCGTCCAGCTCGTCACCACCATCCTCAAGCTCGTGCCTTTGATCCTCGTCATCGTCCTCGCCGCCTTCGCGCTCGCCACCGGCGACGCGCGGCTGCCGCCGTTCCAGTCGAGCGCGATCTCCGCCGGCGGCATCACCGCCGCCGCAACCTTGACCTTGTGGGGGCTGCTCGGCCTCGAATCGGCGACGGTGCCCGCCGGCAAGATCGACGATCCCGAACGTACGATCCCGTTCGCGACGATGTGGGGCACGGTGCTGACCGGACTCGTCTATCTCGTCACCTCGTCGGCGGTGATCCTGCTGATGCCGGTCGACATCATCGCCAGGTCGGGCGCGCCGTTCGGCGATTTCGTCGCGCGCTTCTGGGCGCCCGGGCCGGCGCTGCTGATCGCGGTATTCGCCGGCATCAGCTGTATCGGCGCTCTCAACGGCTGGATCCTCGTCCAGGCCGAACTGCCGCTGGCGATGGCGCGCGACGGCACCTTCCCGCGCTGGTTCGCGAAGGAATCGGCCGCCGGCACGCCGGTGCGCGCGCTGGTCGTCTCCAGCGGACTGATGACGATCGTCGTGCTGCTCAACTTCGCGAAGTCCATGGCCGAGGTGTTCGGCTTCCTGCTGCTGCTGGCGACCGCCACCACCTTGTTCATGTATCTCGCCTGCGCGCTCGCGGCGCTCAAGCTCTCCGGCACCGGCCGCCTCGCCCGCTCCCCCACTTTGCCGTGGATCGGCGCCATCGGCGCGCTCTACGCGCTGTGGACGATCTATGGCGCGGGGGGCGAGGCGGTGGCGTGGGGGCTGGGGCTGCTGGTGGCGGGGATCCCGGTCTACGGCATCATGCGGCTGGGCGCGAAGGCGAAAGAAGCTGCCCTGGCCCCGTGATGGCCAGCCCTCAACTCAAATTCCACCCACCGCCGCGCATGACATGCGCATCGCGAACGCGAAGCCGCAAACCCAACCCCAGAACATCGTCGAGCCGCGCCGCCGCCGCCCCGGCCAACCGGTCGAGGGCCCGATCCTCGAGTCAACCTTTGCTCCCGTTCAGGAACAGCGATGCGGATCGTGATACGGATCGTCGTGCATGTACGCACAGCCTTTCGGCCAGGCGTGCTGTCCGTCAGGACGCCAAGCGCGCCTTCACCGCGAATGAGTCGGTGCCTCTGTCAGGGCGATTCAGGCAATCTGATCCCAGTATCGCACCTCGCAATGGTCGCAGCGATAGTCGCCCGTGAAGAAGGATTGAATCATGGGGGTCACGATCTTCGCCAATTCGCTTTGCTCGTAGCTTTTGATCGCCTCCATGTTTTCCCAGATGCTGATCGCATAGCCTTCATTGGGATCCTCGACGTTTCGGACCAGCGAGCGAGACACCATGCCGGGGATGTGACCGACCTTCTCATGGGCGCTGTGCAGCGCTGCTTCGAACTGATCCCAGGTGCCGGGCCGGATTTTGCCGCGAGTAATGCGTAGGACTTGCATCGCCGATCTCCGCCAGAGTGTGGAAGGGTGAGCATCTGCCTCAATCCTTCGCATGTAAACGGCTCGGCTGCGCGGGCGCGCTCCACGCGCCCGAAGATGCGCGCCGCTTGCGCCTCAGCGCGCTTCCAGCACCATGTTGAACGGCCCCTCGGTCGCGCGCCGCACGCTCGCGAAGCCGCCGTCGCGGATCACCGCGGCCAGCCGCGCCTCACCCGCCTGTGCCCCGAGTCCCTCGCCCACCTCCTGGTCCAGCGAGGTCGGCACGCAGATCATCGTCGAGGCGTTGTAATAGAGCCGCCCCACCGGGTTCATATTCTGCGCCGGCGTGTCGCCCGCGATCGGCTCGACGATCATCCAGCTGCCGCCTTCGGCCAGGATGCGCCGCATATGCGCTGCGCAGCCGCGCGGATCGCCCATGTCGTGCAGGCAGTCATACATCGTGACGAGATCGAATCCGGTCTCCGCGATCTCCTTCGCGGGCGCGACCTCGAACCGGACGCGATCGGCGAGGCCATGGCCGTCGCAGTGGCGGCGCGCCTCCTCGATCGAGGGCGCATGGAAATCATAGCCGGTGAAATGGCTCTGCGGATAGGCCTCGGCCATCAGCAAGGTCGAGAAACCCACCCCGCAGCCCACGTCCGCCACGCGCGCGCCGCCGCGCAGCCGGGCCTCGATCCCGTCCAGCGCCGGAATCCAGTTCTGGACGATATTGTTGACATAGCCGGGACGGAAGAAGGCGCCGGTCGCGCAGAACAGGCAGCCGGCATGATCGCCCCAGCGCACGCCGGTGCCGTGCCGGAAACATTCTTCCACCTTGGGCTCGGCCTCGATCATCGCCGCCGCCAGCTCGAACGCGCCGGCCAGATAGACCGGGCTGTCGCGCACGGTGAAGACCATTGCCTGCTCCGGCGACAGGCTGAAGCGGTCGCCGTCCGGATCATGGTCGACATAGCCGTTCGCCGCCTGCGCCAGCGCCCATTCGCGGACATAACGCTCATGCAGCCCGCCCGCGCGCGGCGAGTTCGGCGGCCGTCGCCGGCCCCTGCTGGAGCGCGTCGAACAGCCCCAGCCGCAGGCCGATGCGCACGGTCGGCACGCTCATCGCCCCGCCCAGATCGGACAGCATCTTGCCGATGAAGCTGTCGAGCTTCGCCGCGTCGATCTCTACGGCCATCATGCACCCCTCTGAAGGTGGTGGACTCGGAAGACCCCGGATAGGCCGCGATCATACGCCTCGCATCGGCAATGGGCGAGGTGGAAATGCGCTGGCTTGGTCTGCAGCGACAGCCCAATTGGGTAAGCAGTTGTGGTCGTAAAGGTCGCGCTCAACCCCTCTACCGCTTGCGGGAGAGGGACAGACTCGCGAAGCGAGTCAGGGTGAGGGCCCGAGCGTGGCCCGCCCTACAGGCCCTCACCCTCGCCGCCTTCGGCGTCTTTCCCTCTCCCGTAAGCGGTCTAAGGTATGCACACATTCTGGGATCGCGCCGGAACAAGCCCCTCCTCTTTAGAGGAGGGGTTGGGGTGGTGGCGAGCGAAGCGAGCATTTCCGCCATTTCTTGGCTTGCGTCCGTCGATGTCGAAATTTTCTCCCGAG